>OIWU01000058.1_pt1 | contig 151562 bp, 152 predicted proteins | sample 1587711 | NCBI WGS metagenome assembly OIWU01 (sample SAMEA3888909, study PRJEB22519) | human gut metagenome | biome: human gut; feature: human-associated habitat; material: faeces | place: Denmark | collected 2010 | reverse complement strand
TACGCCCCTGGGCTCCATTAAACGCATCAATATTCTTTTCACTGAGAATCTTCTCGAAAATCCGGTCTCCAAGCTGTTTTATTTTGGTGACAAGAAATCCTCCATTCATTTCCATACAAAAGCTCCTATATAGTAGTTTACCAAAAACATACTATATAGGAGCTTTATTGTCAACAGTTTATATGTCCTAATAGGTAAATTCCGTTTTTTTCGATTCTCCAAACTGGAAGTTATTAGTGCTTATCTTTTAGAAAACAGCCAGCTACAGCGACGCCAAATCCAAGAAAACCTAGGACATATCCAAAGAAATTATTTGTTGTCACAGCAATTCCTAAAAGTATTGTTGCAATCCCCAATAACTCAATCTTAATTCCTTTCATAGCAAATACCTCCGTTACAAACTTGAATTTTCTTATGCTCCTGTTCTATTTTACAACCACAGTGTGGACAATATTCTTCACTATTTATAGGTACAACCCTTAATGATTTGCCACAGAATGGACATTGATTTTTGATTACAATTATGATTAACCTATTATAAGTTATGCCACTTCAATTTTTGCAAATATCATCCAATCTGCAATACATGAAATTAAAATAACTATTCCTAAAAATGCAGGTACTCCTGCAAATTGTTCTAAATAATTTGAATGAATTCAATATTATGCTTTTTTCTCCTTAAATGACTTCAGAAAGATCACCCATCCATAGATCAGCAGATTCATTACCAGTGCCACAGGAATAGCTCCCCAGTGGATTTGCTGATTCTGAAGTACATCCGCAGAGTACGTTCCTGAAAAAACTACCACCATATTATTATTCAGAAAATGAATAATTATCGGAACCCAGATATTCTGGGTTTTCATATAAGTATATGCCATAAAAATCCCCAGTGAAATACAGGTAACAAACTGGCTTGCCAGAGCCGTCAGCCCCATATCCGGCGTAGTGTAATAGAAGAAGTCTATTGGCAGATGCCATACAGCCCACACACAGCCCAAAAGGATTACGCCGCCTTTTAGTCCAAATTTTTTCTGAAGAAGAGGCTGAAGATAATATCTCCATCCGTATTCTTCTCCAAAGAATGCCACTACTGACAGGAAAAAGTTTACCAAAACAGTAAAAAAAATGATCCAGGTAGTAGGATTTGCCATTATTTTGCCAAATTCAGAAAGCTGGCCGCTCAGAGCACAGGCAATCACAAATCTGAGAAGATATAATCCAATAAACAACAGGATCATACGAATAGATATATTCCAATGTTCGCTGTTCAGTCCATAGGATCTGCGCTTTTCTTTACCGGATTGCAGAAGAAGAATCCAGAAAATAACGCTGCCACCTATTATAACGTACTCCATGATCGTTGCCCACTGAGAATATGGCATGCTCATCAGATCTCTATTTTGGGGAGCCAGAACAGAAGCCGCCGTGCAGACAACCAGCACCGCCGTGAGAGCTACAAAGAATATGAAAAAAGCCGTTGGAAGATTTTTATCTCCTTTTTTGGTAATTAAATAAGCCATCATCACACCTGCTGCTGGATACAGCATCTGCGCATTTGGAAAAGCGCTGAGATCAAGACCTTTTCCATAGCTATACCACATCAGAAGTCCCATTACATATGTGATTCCGTATGCTATAATCACATAAATCAATAGCTGTTTTTTCTCTGTTTGCATAAATTTCATAATTTCCTCCTTGCAACTTCAAAGTTATTTACTTCTCTTCATACTTTTTAACGATAACTAAACTATAAGCAGCCATAATTACAATTGTTTCCACCATCACACCAATAACCGACAACAGAACGTATGGTGTATTTTGACCTTCTAACAGCGGAATTCCTAATATAACAAAAATGATTCCATAGATTATAAACAATAGTCCGCTCGCACGATTGTAACCTTTCACATCTTTTACTTTTATTGTTTCGGTATTAGCCCAGAATCCAACGGGATTCTTAGAAAACATATCTTTTATTCCTAATCCAATTATAAACACTCCAAAAAGTGACCATATAACAAACCCAATCATATTGTTTCTCCTTACAAACCGCATTAAAACCATAATGAGACACATTCTTGTATTTCCCAAAATCGAGATTTACTAATTCTACAAATTCAAATTTTCTTTTCCCTAATAATTACAAATATTCCATGGAAATTGCTTCCACACCATACATTTATATAAATGCATCCAGGTCCGCTGCATCCCAATCAACAAATTCTCGTCAAAGTGTACGATATGCATATCTTAAAATCCAGCCACATGTTCTCCGGTACAAATGATACATTTTAGAACTGCTTCCTTATTTATTTTTCATATCGAATCTTATATGCTTTCTTCTTAAAAATAGGGAATATCTAATTTATTATCATCAAGGTCGGACATTCATCCGACCTCTTGATTATACTATAGATTCTATAAAAATTCATCTGTTATCACTGCAGCATTGCTTCTTTTTTCTTCTGTTCCGCAATCTTCTCATGAATGTTGGTATTATACAGCCTGTACAAATCTGTATCCTTACTAATCTGATTATCAAACGGAATCACCACCGAGCCACACTTGATAAGTCCCATTCCCGATGCGGTATTGGTTACAAATCTAAGCTGTGCCTCTGATACTCCGATAACCTCTGCCATCTTGGAACTGTCCGTATTCGCCTGCTTTAAAAGTGCCACAAACTCTGAGTTTGCAAGCATTGTGGTTCTTATATGTAAGAAGTACCTATGAATTAGAACTCTTATCTTAATATATATCTGTGAAATATATACAAAGATGTATGTATGCGTGATTCCTATGAATCCCCATTACGCCCGCATACTCGGAACTACCATCTAGTCGCATATGCGTTCACGATACACTAATTATTAATCAGCATAATCTCCTCTTTTGCCTTCTGAGGATAAGGACTTTGACACCCTTTGTGGTTTATTATCCATCCGCCATATATCTTTCCCTGCTCGCTATGCACCTTCATCTCTCGATCCATCAATTCTCATCGCGTAAGCTATGACTGATATTTGTCAGGAACTACACCGTATTTTTACCAGAAGAAAAAGTTCCTTTTTGTGTTCTTATGTGCTATCATATAATATGTATTTAATGTTTTTATTTGTGGAGGTTATTCAATGAAAGATATAGAAAGATCAAATCTAGCTAGAACAATAAAAAAATATAGAAAACTTTGTGAGAATTGTACAAAATATATATTTTAATGTGAAATGGTTGATAATAATTGTGCAATGTGATATGATTGAATTAACTTAAAAAAGAAGCCGTGATAGGAGAGCAAAATGTAATCAGCTAACGATTAGCTGTTGCTTGGTGCGCTCCTTTTCTTTTTGAGAAATGGAGAAAAGTTTAGTGAAACATTATTTTTATCAGGCACTGGAAGAAAACCCGATCATCGCAGCGATCAAAAACATGGATGATCTGGAGCTTTGCTGTTCGCTGGAAGAGATCCGCGTGGTATTTGTCCTGTTCGGCGATATCTGTACGATCCGGACGATCGTAAAACGTTTAAAGGACGCCGGGAAGATCGTGATCGTGCATGTAGACCTGATCGTGGGTTTAAGCAGCAAGGAGATCGTGGTGGACTTCATTAAAATGTCGACGGAGGCAGATGGGATCATTAGTACAAAGGTCCCACTGATCAGGCGGGGAAATGAACTGGATTTCATAACGGTCCAGAGGTGCTTTTTGCTGGATTCCATGGCGTATGAAAATTTAAGACAGCAGCAGCATCAGGTAAAGCCGGATTATATCGAGGTTCTTCCGGGAATCATGCCGCAGGTCATCTCAAAGATGTGTAAGGTGTCGAAAGCGCCGATCATCGCGGGTGGACTGATCTCCGAGAAAGAATCCGTTATGAGCGCCCTCTCAGCGGGAGCGATGGCAGTTTCATCTACGAATCATGAAGTCTGGAAGCTGTGAATAGAATGATAACACAAGCTGTTTCAATGCCGGGAAAAGGGCAGTTGAGATAAAGCATGGGAAAAACTATATTGAAGGAGGAATTGGTATGGCAAAGTATGTAATGGCACTCGACGCGGGGACAACCAGCAACAGGTGTATCCTGTTCAACGAAAAAGGTGAGATGTGCAGTGTAGCGCAGAGAGAGTTTACCCAGTACTTCCCGAAGCCGGGCTGGGTAGAGCACGATGCAGACGAGATCTGGGCAAGTATGCTGGGGGTTGCCGTAGAGGCGATGAACATGATCGGTGCCACCGCAGAGGACATCGCGGCGATCGGTATTACAAACCAGCGTGAGACAACGATCATCTGGGATAAGAATACCGGAGAGCCGATCCATCACGCGATCGTCTGGCAGTGCCGCAGAACATCGGAATACTGCGACACCTTAAAAGAAAAAGGCCTGACCGACAAGTTCAGAGAGAAAACAGGCCTCGTGATCGATGCATACTTCTCAGGCACAAAGGTAAAATGGCTGCTTGACAATGTACCGGGCGCGAGAGAAAGAGCGGAGAAGGGCGAGCTGTTATTCGGTACGGTTGAGACATGGCTGATCTGGAAACTTACAAAGGGCGCGGTTCATGTCACAGACTATTCCAACGCGTCCCGTACAATGCTCTTCAATATCAATACTTTACAGTGGGACGATGAGATCTTAGCGGAACTCGATATCCCGAAGTGCATTCTCCCGGAGCCGAAGCCGTCAAGCTGCATTTACGGCGAGACAGATCCGTCTTACCTCGGCGGACCGATCCCAATCGGAGGAGCTGCTGGTGACCAGCAGTCCGCACTGTTCGGACAGACCTGCTTCAATCCTGGCGAGGCAAAGAATACATACGGAACCGGCTGCTTCATGTTGATGAACACCGGTGAGAAGCCGATCTTCTCAAAGAACGGTCTTGTTACAACAATTGCATGGGGCTTAGACGGAAAAGTCAACTACGCACTCGAGGGCTCTATCTTCGTTGCAGGCGCTGCGATCCAGTGGCTCCGCGATGAGTTAAGAATTATCGATTCCGCACCGGATTCCGAGTACATGGCAAAGAAAGTAAAGGATACGAACGGCTGCTATGTTGTACCGGCATTCACAGGTCTCGGAGCTCCGCACTGGGATCAGTACGCGCGCGGAACGATCGTAGGAATCACCCGTGGTGTCAATAAGTACCACATTATCCGTGCGACTCTGGAATCCCTCGCATATCAGGTAAACGATGTTCTGGAAGCGATGAAGGCAGATTCCGGTATCGAGCTTGCGGCTCTTAAGGTTGACGGCGGCGCAAGTGCCAACGACTTCTTAATGCAGACACAGGCCGATATCATCAACGCACCGGTGAACCGTCCGCAGTGTGTAGAGACAACCGCTATGGGTGCCGCTTATCTTGCAGGTCTCGCGGTTGGTTACTGGAGCAGCAAGGAAGACGTTATCAAGAACTGGGCGATCGATAAGACCTTTGAGCCGAAGATCGAGGCTTCTGAGAGAGAAAAAAGGATCAAGGGATGGAATAAGGCTGTGAAATACGCTTACGGCTGGGCAAAAGAAGATTAAACCAGATATTAAATGAGGAAAAGGTTTTGGGTAAGACGTACGGCTTGTAAAAAATGGACTTGAATGGAAATCATTATCCGAAGTTACAGGAACAAATCAGAAAGTTTTGAAAAAGCAGAAAACTATCTCCGGCTTTTGAGGGGAACGAAAGCCGGAGATGCCTAAAACAACAAAAAGGGGGATTTTCTATGCTGCCTTATATTGCAGAGTTTCTTGGAACCATGATGCTTATCATCCTCGGTGATGGTGTTGTTGCAAACGTAAACCTTAACAAGTCCGGAATGAAAGGTGCAGGAGCTGTCCAGATCACACTGGCATGGGGCCTTGCGGTTCTGGTACCGGCATTTATCTTCGGAGAAGCTTCCGGCGCGTCCTTCAACCCGGCGCTCACGATCGCACTGGCGGTAGAGGGAAGCTTCGCATGGTCTATGGTGCCCGGATATGTGATAGCACAGCTGGCAGGTGCATTTGTCGGCGCATCGATCGTTTACCTGCTCTTCAAGGGACAGTTTGACGCTACAGAAGATCCGGGAACAAAGCTTGGCGTATTCTGTACAGGTCCATCGATCCCGAACACTGGATTAAATATTTTAAGCGAAGCAGTCGGTACATTTATCCTCGTTTTCGCGATCAAAGGTATCGGCAATGTAACTGGTCTTTCAACAGGTGTTGATAAACTCTTTGTATTTGGAATCATCGTTTCCGTAGGTATGTCCCTCGGCGGACTTACCGGTTATGCGATCAATCCGGCAAGAGACTTAGGACCTCGTCTTGCACATGCAATCCTTCCGATCAAGGGCAAAGGCGATTCCAACTTCTCTTACGGTCTTGTAGTTCCGATCGTTGGACCGATCATCGGCGCAATCGTGGCGGTTCTCCTTTATGGAGCGATCCCGTGGTAGGATAAAAAACAGAGGGCTGTGCCCGGTGCAGTACAGCTTAACAATCAGATAATTATGGCATGAGATGAGAGAGCCTGACAGGATAACCGCATAAGGGTATGCGTTTACTTGGCAGGCTCTTTTCTCTTAAAACCGGAACATCGCTGGATCTGCAAAAACGGCAGAAATGGCGGAAAACTTCTAAAAGAGACCGGATGTAAAGGAGTGAACGGTAAATGTATGATGTGATCATAATCGGAGCAGGCGTAGCCGGATCGGCATCTGCGAGGGAATTGTCGCGGTATCAGGCAAAGATCTGCGTGCTGGAGAAAGAAGAGGACGTGTGCTGTGGCACTTCCAAGGCAAACAGCGCCATCGTCCATGCGGGCTATGACGCGGCGGAAGGTTCCCTGATGGCGAAACTCAATGTGCGCGGAAATGAGATGATGGAACAGCTGTCGAAAGACCTGGATTTCCCATTCAAAAGAAATGGTTCGCTGGTAGTATGTCTGCATGAGGACGAGATGCTGGGGCTTGAAGCTCTTTATAAAAGAGGAATCGCAAACGGAGTTCCGGGCCTCAGGATCTTAAACCGGGAAGAACTCCGGGCGATGGAGCCGAATATTTCCGACGAGGCATGCGCAGCTCTCTACGCACCCACAGGCGGAATTGTATGTCCGTTTAATTTAAATATCGCCATGGCGGAGAATGCCAACGCGAACGGCGTGGAATTCCACTTTGATACAGAAGTCACCGGCTTGAGACCGGTGGAAGACGGCTGGGAGATCCGGACAAGCAAGGGCACATATAAGACGCGTTACGTCGTAAACGCGGCAGGTGTTTACGCGGATAAATTCCACAACATGGTGAGCGAAAAGAAGATCCACATCACCCCAAGACGTGGAGATTACTGTCTGCTCGATAAAACTGCCGGAAACCACGTGAGCCATACGGTATTTGCACTTCCCGGAAAATACGGAAAAGGCGTTCTCGTGACACCGACGATCCACGGAAATCTGTTGGTGGGACCGACAGCGATCGATATCGAGAATAAAGAGGGAACGAACACGACGAGAGAGGGCTTAAATGAGGTTATCACAAAGGCAGAGATGAATGTGAAGAACATTCCGATGCGCCAGGTGATCACTTCCTTCGCAGGACTCCGTGCCCATGAGGACGGACATGAATTCCTGATCGGTGAACTGGAGGACGCAAAAGGATTTATCGATTGTGCAGGAATCGAGTCTCCGGGTCTGACAAGCTCCCCGGCGATCGGTGAGATGGTGGCGGATATCCTGAAAGAGAAGATGGATCTCAAGGAAAAAGAGAACTTCATCGCGACTAGAAAAGGTGTTCTGAATCCGAATACTTTAAGTAAGGAAGAACGAATCCAGTTAATTAAGGAAAAACCAGAGTACGGAAATATTATCTGCCGATGCGAGATGATTACAGAAGGCGAGATCATCGATGCGATCCGAAGACCTTTAGGCGCAAAATCCTTAGACGGAGTAAAACGCAGAACGAGAGCCGGAATGGGGCGTTGCCAGGCAGGATTCTGTTCCCCGAGAACTATGGAGATCCTTGCGAGAGAATGCCATAAGAGTATGTTTGAGATCACAAAATCCGGCGGAAACTCGCAGATTGTCAAGGGAATCAATAAGGATTCGTTATAAAAGGGAGGTGTCAGAGCATGAAATCGTATGATATTGTGATCATCGGAGGCGGACCGGCAGGTCTTGCCGCCGCAGTTTCCGCGAAGAAAAACGGAATCGATAGTATTCTGATCCTGGAACGTGACAGGGAGTTGGGCGGAATTTTAAACCAGTGCATTCATAACGGCTTTGGACTCCACACCTTCAAGGAAGAACTTACGGGTCCGGAGTACGCGGGACGGTTTATTAAACAGGCAGAAGAATTAAATATCGAGTATAAACTGAACACTATGGTTATGGATATCAGTGAGCAGAAGATCGTGACGGCCATGAACCGGGAAGAAGGTCTCTTCGAGATCCGGGCGAAGGCAGTGATCCTCGCAATGGGATGCAGAGAGCGGTCGAGAGGCGCTTTAAATATTCCCGGATATCGACCGGCGGGAATCTTCTCTGCAGGTACGGCCCAGAGACTTGTAAACATTGAGGGATATATGCCGGGGCGCGAAGTCGTGATCTTAGGTTCCGGAGATATTGGACTTATCATGGCGAGACGTATGACACTTGAAGGCGCGAAAGTCAAGGTCGTTGCGGAATTGATGCCTTATTCCGGCGGATTAAAGAGAAATATCGTCCAGTGTCTCGATGATTATGGAATCCCGTTAAAGTTGAGCCACACCGTTGTGGACATCAAGGGAAAAGAGAGACTGGAAGGAATTACACTGGCCCAGGTAGACGGAAAAGGAAAGCCGATTCCTGGAACGGAAGAGGAATACAGCTGTGATACGCTGCTTCTCTCCGTCGGATTGATCCCGGAGAATGAGATATCCAGGGGAATGGGCGTGGACATGAACCCGGTGACATCCGGTCCGAAGGTCAACGAGAGCCTGGAGACGAACATCGAAGGTGTTTTCGCCTGCGGAAATGTGCTCCATGTACATGATCTCGTGGATTTTGTATCCGAGGAAGCGGCGATCGCCGGAAAAAACGCGGCGGTCTATGTAAAACAAGGCGAGAACCGTCCGTCCGGCGGACATGAGATCGTCTTAAATCCGATCGAAGGCGTGCGCTACACAGTTCCGGGAACCATCGATCCGGCGAGAATGGACGAGGAGCTGACCGTCCGTTTCCGCGTGGGCGGTGTTTATAAGAACTGCTATGTGAGCGCGTATTTCGGTGACGAGCGTGTGATCCACAGAAAACGTCCGGTCGTGGCACCGGGGGAGATGGAGGAACTGAAACTCAAAAAGGCAGATCTTTTGAAATATCCGGATCTTGAGACGATCACGGTCAAAATCGAGGAGGCATAGACGATGGAGGAAAGAAGATTAACATGTATCGGCTGTCCGATGGGCTGTCCTCTTGTCGTAACGATGGACGGCGGTGAGGTCGTAAGCGTGACGGGAAATACCTGTAAGCGCGGCGAGATCTATGGACGGAAAGAAGTGACAAACCCGACGAGGATCGTGACTTCCACAGTCCGGGTATCCGGCGGAAGTATCGACATGGTGTCGGTGAAGACGAAAGAAGATATCCCGAAGGGAAAGATCTTTGACTGTGTGAAAGCGTTAAAGACAGTCGAGGTTGCTGCTCCGGTGCATATCGGGGATGTGATCATGAAGGACGTTGCCGGAACGGGAGTTGATGTTGTGGCGACGAAGAACGTGGAGTAAGAGTAAGTAAGGTCAATAAATGCAAGAAATATAGGTGATGATTGAGGTGCTGTCCGCTTACCGTTTTCTGAGGAGAATGGAAGTCGGGCAGTTCCTTTTTATGTGGGAAATTGCAACAAAGCTGCATGTGTCAGAATTTCCTGAAAATATGTATCTGGGTGTGCTGTTTGTGAAAATCAGAACATCCGTCCTGAACCTGTTTTTAGTGGATTCAGGACGGATGTGTTACTTGCAAAATATATATTTTTAGTTGAACTTAAAGATTGCAGTCCCGTACGCCGGCAGCGGATACGCAAAGGAGTATGGCTGGCCATCGCACTCGCTCTTCTTGGAGCGGGCGGAGAATGCATGCTCGCCGCGCTTGTAGAGCCCATGCTCGGAATCCAGGATCAGGGAGTAGGTTCCGGACTTCGGAACGCCTACCCGGTAATCGTCGCGTGCAACCGGTGTAAAGTTAATGACGAATAAGAGATTCTTCTTGCCCGTCTCATCACGGCGGATAAAACTGAAGATGCTGCGGTCACCATCGTTGGCGTTGATCCACTGGAAACCGTTCCAGTCGGAATCCAGCTGCCACAGTGCCGGATATTTCTGGTATACATGCAGCAGGTCGCTGTAATATTTCTGCAGGTCTTTGTGAAGCGGCTCGTCGGCGAGATACCAGTCGAGGGAAACCTTCTCATCCCACTCATGATACTGACCGAAATCCTGGCCCATAAACAGGAGCTTCTTTCCCGGATGCCCCATCATGAAGGTGTATCCTGCTTTCAGATTCGCAAACTTGTCACCATTTAAGCCCGGCATCTTGTTGATCATGGAACACTTCAGGTGAACGACCTCGTCGTGGGACAGCGTCAGGATATAATTCTCACTGGTGGCGTAGGTGATGCCGAATGTCATCTTATTGTGGTTGAATTTTCTGAAATATGGATCCAGTTTCATGTACTCCAGAAAATCATGCATCCAGCCCATGTTCCACTTGAAGGTGAAGCCGAGACCTCCCTCTTCCGGCGGTTTTGTGACACCCGGCCATGCGGTGGACTCCTCAGCGATCATCATGGCACCGGTGAGATGTCCGGTGAGGACACTGTTCAAATGGCGGAAGAACTCGATGGCTTCGAGGTTCTTGTTCTCGCCGTACTTATTCGGAACCCAGTTTCCATCGCTGCGGCCGTAATCCAGGTACAGCATGGACGCGACGGCATCTACGCGGAGACCGTCAACATGGAAGTTCTCTACCCAGTAGAGGGCGTTAGCGATCAAGAAGTTTTTGACCTCATTTTTGCTGTAATCGAAGACCTTTGTGCCCCAGTCCGGGTGCTCGCCCTTTCGCGGATCTGCGTATTCATAGAGCGGCTGACCGTCGAAGTCGGCAAGTCCGTGGGCATCCTTCGGGAAGTGGGCCGGAACCCAGTCAAGGATGATACCGATCCCTTTTTTGTGGAGGTAGTTCACAAAGTACATGAACTCTTTTGGAGTGCCGTAACGGGAAGTCGGCGCGTAGTAGCCGGTAACCTGATAGCCCCAGGAACCGTCGTATGGATGTTCCGCAATTCCCATGAGTTCTACGTGGGTGTAGCCCATCTTCTTTACATAATCAGCCAGCTCGTGGGCAGCTTCCATATATGTATAGTAACCTTCCTTCTGTGGACGGTCTTTCTTGCGCCAGGAACCGAGATGGACCTCGTAGATTGCCATCGGGGATTTCACAGGATCAGCTTTTTTTCTTGTCTCCATCCAGGCTGCGTCATCCCATTTGAAGCCGTTAATGTCTTCTGTGATAGAAGCGGTTCCCGGACGGAATTCCGCATGGACCGCATACGGGTCAGCCTTGAACAGGATCATTCCCTCCTGTGTGGTGATCGCGAATTTATAGAGTTCTCCGAGACCGACGCCGGGAATAAACGCCTCGTAGATTCCGGAGTCAGCTAACGGGGACATCGGTGCGGCGTCCGGATCCCAGCCGTTGAAATCGCCCACAACACCGACGGCCTTTGCGTGGGGAGCCCAGACGGCAAAATACATTCCGGCTTTCCCCTTATAAGTCTTTGGATGTGCACCAAGTTTTTCGAAGATTTTATAATGGGTCCCCTGTCCGAAGAGATACCGGTCCAGTTCGGTGATGAAACCGAGACCGATCTCCTTTGTTTTGGCAGGAGCTGTGGTTTTCTTTGTTCTTGTCATCACTTAAACCTCCTGAAGTTTAAAGATCGCGCCGCCGTTTGCCGGGAGCGTGACGGAAAGTCTGCCGTTTTCGAGGGAGAATGGGATCTCTCCGGGCAGCAGGGATACAACATCTGAGGCTGCGCATGGCAGCGGGATCGAGATGGATGCCGGCTGTTCATCATTATTGACAGCGGAGATCACGGTTCCATGTTCCCCGGACCGGCTGAAAGCATACTGGCGGTTCGTGAGGAGAAGTTCCTTGTAGGAGCCGTTGTGGAACGCGTCATTTTCTGTGTGGATTTTTCCGAGTGCCGCGATGTGGGACGCGAGCTCCGGAGCTTTTCCAAGCATGTCAGACAGGTTGAGTGCCGGGCGAAGGACCTCATCGGATGTTCTGGAACGCTTTCCTTCAATTCCCCACTCACTTCCATAATAGACAGAAGGAATTCCGGGGAGAGTGAAGAGAAGCTGGTACACCGGAAACAGGTTTGCCAGGTTGTTTAATTTACTTGCGATCCGGTCCTCGTCGTGGTTGTCCACAAAGGTGTAAAGCGATCTTCCCACCGCCTCCAGACGTCGCACATTGTGGGCAATCTCAAAGTAGTTGTGGTCATTGTGACCGGAGTAGAGCGCCTTGTGAAGCTCATAGTTTGTCACGGAATGCAACATTTCCGGGTTCACCCAGCGGTTATATTCGCCGTGGATCACCTCGCCCATGAGCCAGAAATCAGGTTTCATGGCGGAGGTCTTTTCCCGGAGCTCTTTCATGAACCCGAAATCCAGGACGTTCGCGCAGTCCAGGCGGATCCCGTCGATATTGAAGTTGTCGACCCAGAACTGGATCGAGTCAAACAGATACTGGCGGACCTCCGGGTTCCGGAGATTTAAGCAGGGGAGCTCGAAATGTCCCTGCCAGGCCTCGTAGCCGAATGGGTCACCCAAAGGGCTTCCCCAGCCGAAGTTTACGCCGCGGTACCAGTCCTTATACGGGGAAGCTTCCCGCTTTTCGCGGATATCCTGGAAAGCGAAAAACTCACGTCCGGTATGGTTGAAGACACCGTCCACCACAACGCGGATTCCGTTTTCATGGCAGAGGCGCACAAAACGGGCAAAATCTTCGTTGGAACCAAGTCTACGGTCCACGAGACGGAAATCTTTTGTATCGTAGCCGTGGGTGCAGGACTCAAAGAGCGGTCCGATGTAGATCGCGGAGCCATTTAAGTCGCTGATATGCGGGATCCAGGACTCAAGCTCCGTGAGCCGGTGGGCGGTCTCTGTGAGCGTGTTTGTTTTTTCTGCCCCCAAAAGTCCAAGGGGATAAATATGGTAAAAGACAGCCTGTTCGTACCAGGTATGCATGGTTATCAGACCTCCTGAAGCTCCCGTTTTTTCAGGCGGCGGAGAAGAAACTGATACCGGAGCTGCGCGGCGTTCAGCTCATAGATATAGCAGTCGACTAAGGTCGGGTCAACGACCTGTTCGAACTGGTTCTGGGCGGATAAGATCGCCGTTTTGCTGAGCTCGATCTGGCGCTTCAGTTCATTTGTTTCCCGGCGGTAAGCCTGTTTGGAAGCATTTTTTTTCGAAAAAAACATAAATATCATACCCCAATTCCTTTACGGATAGTGCCAACAGCAGTCTGTTTCAGGCGGCCGAAGGCTGTTTTGCCGAATTTTGTTCACAGATAGGCTTTGCCGGATCGCGGCGCGTCTGTCTGTGGAGAAAACCAGAAGTTTCTGTAATTGGTAGTATGAGGATCATTCACCCGGAATATTCAGGATTCCGGATATTTTTCAAGCTCTTCTTTCAGACGACCGAGCTTGTCGATGGCGCTTTTGTTTGTGAGATAATAATAATTGCACACGCCTTTTCTTAAAACATCGATCAGGCCGGTATCTTTTAAAATCTTTAAATGGTGAGAAACAGCTGGACGGGAGAGACTTGTCCGGTCCGTGATCTCGTTGACATTTAAGCCGGGGATCCGTCCTTCACCAGTGGTCTGTGTCTCAAAGAGACACTGCAGGATCGTCAGTCTTGTTCGGTCACCGAGCGCAATAAATAAAGGAATGCACTCTTCAAAGATATCGCCCAGAAGATTTTCTGAGATCATGAATTCTCTCCTTTCCGGAATGTTTTGGTTTAAAAATTTAAACTTAATTGCATTTTACCATTTTTCCTGAATTGCGTCAATGAATTGTTCAACATTTCTGGAAAATGATGGGTGACATAATATTTTTTGGTAAAATTTGACGAAAAATGGCACCTTGATTTTACGAAACTGAAATTGACTTTCGGCCAAAATTCAGAGATAATAGGGGCACATTCAGAAATGAGTTCTTCATTTCTAGATAGCAGATGTATGACCGGCAGCTTCGCCGGATGCCCGGATTCAGGGCATGAAATCCGTTTAACGTATTGATTTTTGAATTGCAGTAACTGGGAAAAGGCTCTTTTTTGATCCTTTCGGGAGAATTCTGTTCTCCGGGGAAGGTGATTGGAAAAGATGGCTGTGCGGGAGGTGATCTTATCGTGGTATTGTTTGCAGTTTTGCTGTCCGCAGCGGTGACAGACTGAAAGAAAGGAAAGATCTTTCACATTCAGATCATAGCAGGGATCGCGGCTGGAATAGTCCTTGCTTTTGTAGAAAGCAACAAGTCGTCGGGGGCGCAGCCTTTGGTGACTCTGGCGTTTATCGAGGTTGGATCATTTATCCTGCGGTTTGTGGGGACATGCGCGGTCTTTTACCCGTTTTTCCTGTGCCGGACCATCGGCGCGGGGGATATCAAGCTTATGGGAGTAGTCACTGGATTTCTGGGAGTCTGGGATGGCATGCTTGTAATTGGTCTTGGAATGGTCTTTGCTGCCGCAGCGGCGTCTTACCGGATGATCAAGCAGGGAACTGTCTGGTTCCGCCTGAAGCGGGCCGCCAGATTTGCGGTGGAGACGGGAATTAAAGGGCGGCTTACGGAATATCCGGGGTATTTTGAAAAAGAAAGTCTTTTACGGCTGGGGCCGTATCTGTTTGCGGGGTACTGTCTGTTTTTACTGATCCAGTAAAGAGACGGGAACGCATATCTTACAGGACTGCTTAGCGGTCTGATTGAACGTATGCCGGAGTCTGATTCCGGCGGGGGAAAGGAAATGAGAAGACATGAAAAAGCTGATAGCGGTTTATGACGCGGATACCAGGTATGCGGAACGGTTGTCTGATTATGTAAACCGAAAGGAAAAGGGAGTTTTTACCGCCCAGGCCTTTACTTCAAAGGAAAAGCTGGCGGAGTACGCGAAAAAGCATGAGATCGACGTTCTGCTCTCGGGGGAACGGACGGATTCCGGGGATATTTCCGGAATCCCGTCGGCCCAGAAGATCTATATGTCTGAGGAGACAGAGAAGCAGATGGATTCTGGAAAGGAGATCTATAAGTTCCAATCCGGGGACGATATTATCCGGGAGGTGATGGCTGCCTACAGTGAGATTCCGGGGATCAGGCCCAATACTGCTGGAGCTATGGGGCAGTCCAGGCGGATCATCGGAGTCTACTCGCCCATCGGAAGATGCGGGAAGACATGCCTGGCGTTAGCAATCGGACAGAGCCTTGCTAAGGAGGAGAAGGTCCTGTTTGTGACACTGGATACCTTTACGGGGTTTACAGGACTCTTAAATGAGCGGTGGAAACGTGATCTTTCTGACCTCATCTACTACTATAAACAGGATCGTTTTCATGTGATCCGGCTGAATTCTATCGTCTATTATCTGGGGGACATGGCGTGGATCCCGCCGATCCGCATTCCACAGGACTATACGCAGCTGTCGGTGCAGGAGATGGCGGATCTTTTGGAACGGATCCTGCAGGAAGGAAATTATACGACGCTGGTTCTCGATGTGGGGGATTACGGGCGGGATGCGCTGCCGTTACTGGAAAAATGCCAGGTGATCTACACGCCGATCCGGGAGGACCCGTTTTCTGCAGAAAAAATGCGGGAGTTTGAGGAATACCTGGAGGCAGTGGGAAACGGCGCGGTCATGGAAAAGATCCAGAAGATCCATGTGCCGATGGTGACCGGCGGGAGAAGAATGGAGCATTTTCCCCAGGAACTTCTGTGGGGGGATATGGGTGATTTTGTGAGGAGTCTGCTGAAAGGACAGAGGAACTTATGGGACAGCTGAAACAGATGCTGCGGGCGCAGATCCTGGCAGAGATGACATATGACCGGCAGATGTCGGACGAGGAGATCGCGGAGCTTATCGATCGGAGGATGGATGTCTGTATGGAGGAACAGCCGGAGGAATTCCCGCAGACACTTGGGGAGCGCCTAAAGCTTCACCGGGAACTCTTTGATTCGTTCAGACGTCTGGATATCCTGCAGGAGCTGGTGGACGATCCGAGGGTGACGGAGATCATGGTGAACGGGCCGGACCAGGTATTCGTAGAGACAGGGGGAAAGATCGGGCGGTGGGAAAAGTCTTTCGAATCCAGGGAGCAGTTGGAAGATCTGATCCAGCAGATCGTCAGCAGTGTGAACCGTATCGTCAACACGTCGATGCCGCTGGCGGACGCCAGGCTTTCAGACGGATCCCGAGTTCATGTGGTGTTGGAGCCGATAGCGTTAAACGGTCCGATTTTGACGATCCGGAAATTCCCAGAGCCAATGACGATGGAACGCCTTTTGGATTATGGAAGTATTTCCCCGGAAGCCGCGGACCTCTTAAAAACACTTGTAGCTGCGCGGTACAACATTTTCGTCAGCGGCGGAACCGGAGCGGGAAAAACGACCTTTTTGAATGCACTCTCAGAGTTTATCCCGCCCGGTGAGCGCGTGATCACGATCGAGGACGCAGCGGAGCTGCAGTTAAACCACATCGAAAACCTAGTGCGGATGGAGACGAGGGAAGCCAATGCGGAAGGTGCCGGGGCTATTGGGATCGGGGAGCTGATCCGGGCGGCCCTTCGTATGCGGCCGGACAGGTTGATTATCGGTGAAGTGCGTGGAAAAGAGGCGCTGGACCTTTTACAGAGCCTCAACACAGGACATGACGGCGGCTTTTCCAGCGGACATGCCAACAGTGTGAAGGATATGCTGTCCAGGCTTGAGACTATGGTGCTGATGGCAGCTGATCTGCCGCTGGCGGCGATCCGGAGCCAGATCGCGTCGGCGGTGGACATTATGGTCCATGTGTCAAGAATGCGGGACAAGACGAGAAAAGTAACGGCGATCGAGGAGGTGGACAGATTTGAAAACGGCGAGATCATCCTCAATCCCCTGTTTACCTTCCGTGAAGCGGAAAAAGCAGGAGACGGTTTCGGAAATACAGGGAAAGTGGAAGGAAGTCTTGAGCAGATCGGAACGCTTAAGCACCGGGAAAAACTCAGACTTGCAGGGTATCGAGTATGAGACGTATACGCTGAGCCGAAGGGAGTGGGTGCTTTACGGGGCAGAAGGAATTCTTTTGGCAGCGGTGCTGGACTATGTGTTTTACCGGAGTTTTCTTTTGATTTTGCTTATTTTTCCGGCGGGGATCCTGTTTCCGCTGGCCTTAAAGAAAAAGCTGAAGCAGAGGCGGATGGAAAAACTGCGGGGAGAGTTTAAGGACGCGATCCTCGCAGTGGCATCAGGGCTGAATGCGGGGTATTCGGTGGAGAATGCGTTTGCGGTGAGCTTAAAGGAGATGGAGGAGATCCACGGGAGCGATTCCATGATCGCGAAGGAGATCCGGCTGATCCTGCGAAAGGTCCGGATGAATCTGACATTTGAGGATGCTTTGGGGGACTTTGCGGCGAGAAGCGGCCTGGACGATGTAAAAAATTTTGCGGACGTGTTTCTTGCGGCGAGAAAAAGCGGCGGAGAACTGATGCGGATCATCACCAGGACCGCAGAGATCATCGGGGAAAAGATCCGGATCCAGGAGGAGATCCTGACGGCAACGGCATCAAAACGCATGGAGCAAAGGATCATGAGTGGGATTCCCGTCTTGATCGTAATCTACATTGAGCTGACGTCACCGGGGTTCTTTGGGATTCTGTATACAACGCTGATCGGACGGATGCTGATGACGGTCTGCCTTGCAGTCTATCTCGCTTCATGCTGGCTGGCTGATTATTTCCTGGAGATCGAAATATGAGAGAAAAAACGCGAAGAGGCAGGTTGAACGAGTACGGAAACGAGTATGGAAAGTATGCGGCATGTGTGCTCTCTGGTTTTGTGCTTTACGGGTTATCGGAGGCGGTAGGAGAAATAGGGGATCCTGTCCGTGACGGGGTTCTCGCCCGAAATGAGTATGGCGGCGGGGATCGGCAGTATGAGCTTCTGGTGGAAGGCCTGGAAAACGGGGAGGAACAGGTGAAAGTCACGGTTCCTGAGAGGAAAATGTCAGACGCGGAGGTTCAGAAAGAACTTCCGGGGATCATGGAGTACCTGAAGGGGGAGATATTAGGGGGAAATTCGTCTCTTTCGAAGGTACAGAGTGACCTGAACCTTACCAGGACCCTCGTAAAGTATGGACTTTCTGTTGAATGGGAGTCCGGGGACCCCGAGACCGTGAGCGATATGGGACTGATCGGATCTGAGATGCCTGAGAGCGGGAAAACGGTGACTCTGCGGGCAGGACTTATGAACGGATCTTCGGTTACCTGGGTGGAGATTCCTGTGACGGTGTTTCCAGAGACCGAGACGTTGGGAGAAACATTTTCCGCGTTTTTGGGGAAGCTTGCGGAGAAAGATCTGGAGACAGGACAGGTGGTGCTTCCAGAAACTTTTGACGGGAGAACTCTCCATTATCGGTCGGCAGATGGATGCGGAAACGGCGGACTGATCTTTCTGGGGATCGCTGCGGCGCTATGTCTGTTCCTGAAGGAAAAGAGTGACGCAAAGGAAGCGAAAAAGCAGTGGGAAGACCGGATGATCCTGGACTATCCGGAGCTGCTGTCGGACTTTGTGGTTCTGACCGGGGCCGGTTATCCGGTCCGCCAGGCATGGAAAAAGCAGGTCGTGGATGCAGAGAGCAAAAATACAGTGCTTCTTCATCCGGTATATCGGGAGATGAGGACTGCCTTGAACCAGATGGAGGCAGGGACACCTGAGATCCGGGCATACGGGGAATTTGGGCGGCGGATCGGTCTGGGATGCTATATAAAATTTGCGTCCCTGCTTGGAAACAGTGTGAGTACGGGAGGAAAAGATCTGAGACGACTCCTCGAGGAGGAGATGGAGACGGCATTCCGTCAGAGAAAAGAACTTGCGCTCCGAAAAGGCGAAGAGGCGTCCACAAAGCTTCTGATCCCGATGTTTCTCATGCTGGGGGTTGTGATGGTCATGGTGGTGGCACCGGCGTTTTTGTCACTGTAGAGACTGAAAAAAAGATCCTTTCTGTTTTAGCTGCATGGTGGAAAATGCCTGCGGCAGGAATGGGAAGATCCAGAAGGAATATGGGAGGTGTATGTATGCAGTTGAAGAAATTTCTTATGGAAGAAGATGGCGTTGGAGTTATTGAGGTCGTTCTGATCCTCGTAGTGCTCATTGGACTGGTCATTGTGTTTAAGACCCAGATCAACAAGCTTTTGACGGCAATCTTTACGGAGATCAACAAACAGGCGAAAGAGGTATATTAGATGAGATACCGGGGAGAGATTACGGTTTTTCTGAGTCTGACGCTGATATGTGTACTGTCGCTTGTTCTGGGACTTGTGGAATCGGCGAGAACAGCGGGAGCGAGACTGTATCTTCGGATGGCATCGGATTCGGCGGTGTCATCGGTGATGAGTTACTATAACCGGAATTTATGGGATCGCTATCAGCTCCTGTTTCTGGAATATGAATCGGAGGAGGCGATCAAGGAGACCTTCGGCCGCTATCTTGATTTCTATCTGGAACAGGCAAATATGTATCCGGCGAGACGGGAAAACGTAACACTCTCCGGAATGTCCCGTATGGTGGATGAGAATGGGAGGTGGCTTGAGGAGGAGATCGCTGCCTATATGAAGTACCGCCTCCCGGAGCTTGCAGTGTCCGGAAGCGGGCTTTTGAAGGAAGCGGAGCAGGTAAAGAAAGCGGGAGACTTCCGAACGCTGTATGATTCCTGTTGCCGGTCCGGGCGTTCGGTGCGCAGGCTGGAAAAGGCGGGGCAGGCGGTTGAAAAGTCACTGAAGACGATAGAAGAAACTCGGGAAAAGCTTTGCGATGCGGCAGATGAAGAGAGAGCGGCTGCATTTAAGAGGCATGCGGCTGTTTTAAAGCGGGAACTAAAAGGATTTCCGGGTCTGGTGAAACAGTTCCAGAAGGAACTGGAGCGCCTGGAAACAGAGAACAAAAAAATGGATTCCGGACAGTTGGAAGATGAGACAGCGTCCGGGACATTGGGACAGGAAATATCAACATGTAATGAGGTGGTCAAAAGCGCAAAGGAGCGGCTTGCGGGATATCTGCAGAATGAAACGCAAACCGAGCGGAACCTGGAGCTTCTGGAGGAGGCATGCGGGCTTCTCGATATGGAATCGGATGCGGAGGATGAAGAGGAGGAAGAAACAGAATGGGGACAGATCAGTCAGTGCGTGGAGGAGATGGAGAACTTGGAGTCAGTGGATTCTGGGCCGAAGGATAAGAAGAAAGCGGCTGCATTGGACCGCCTGGAGGAACTTTTTGACAAAGAACTGCTGGATATTCTTCTTCCTGCCGGAACGGCGATCTCGCAGAACGCTGTTTCCTTAAAAGGAATTCCGTCCGCGTCGAAATATCAGAATGATACGGAAAGCTCAGATACAGAGGAAACCGGGCTTTTGGAGGCGGCATCGAGACAGATGGCTGTAAATGCATATGTTCCGCTGTATTTCTCTTCATTCTTAAAAGAAAATGAATCAGAACCATCGGCATTGCGATATGAGATGGAATATCTTCTTGCAGGGAAAAAATCGGACCGGGAAAACTTAAAGGATGCTGTGAACCAGGTACTTACACTCAGAGGAGCAATGAACTTACTGTTTTTGCTGAATTCTCCGGATAAAAAGGCAGAGGCGGATGCCCTGGCGGCAGCAGTGGCGGTGGGAATCGTACCAGCGCAGATGGCGTTGTCTTTTTTTATCCTGACGCTGTGGGCGTTCGGGGAGGCAGTGCTGGATGTAAAAATGCTGTTGGCGGGCGGAAAGATACCGTTCTGGAAGACAGAAGAAACCTGGAAGACCTGTCTTTCCGGGCTGTTGGATCAGTCGTTTTTGAAGGAGACAGGGGAAAGCTCCGGGGATGGAAGAACATATACGGAGTATTTAAGCTGCTTGATCTTTCTCATGGATCGGAAAACAAGAAATTTCCGGATGATGGATCTGATCCAGTGGAATATCCGGACGGAACAGGCGGATTTCTCGGTGGCGAACTGCGCATACCAGATTGAGATCGAGGCGGAGGTTTTGCAGAAGCATATGTTTTTTCAGAAAGAGGAATATAAGGGAACTGTGTATGTGGCGGGATCGTATTAGTGCAGTGGAAACAGCCCCCATCATCTGACTGTAAGAAAACATAATCTGGAAGACAAAAATCCCATCGGCGCAGCCGATCTGGAATAGATTCCTGATTGTAACTATGAAGGTACTGAGTAGTTACATTTAATTTAGATAAAGGAGGTGTATGGCTGTGCTCTTCTTTGCCAGTTTTGATGAAATGAATAAGCAATGCCATTCTTATAGGAAAAATATGTCTCTCCAAGTACATGATCCCCTGCTGGCAAGGAGAGCGCATCCATGCACCTCCTCACTCCCAGCCTCCATGACAGTGGAAGCTGCGCTTGTTCTTCCGCTCGCCCTGTTTTTCTTCCTGGCACTTCTCAAACCAGTCACCTGGCTTGACAGGCAGAGAAAGGTTCAGACTGCCATGGAGCGGATCGGCGAGGAGATCAGTCAATATGGGATTTTGGCGGAGTCGGTGGAAACCGGAGACAGTGAGTTGCCGGCATTCTGTACGGACGTTGCGGCAGCTCTTTGGATCCGGGGAAAAGCCGGGCAGTACGCGGATCATGTGACGGTGAAAAAGGCAGATGTATACGGAGAGAACGGTGAGATCGAGTTTGCGGTGGAGTATCAGGAGGAGATTCCATTTTTTGAGGCAGTTCTGGGAAAACAGACGGAGACTGCGGCTGTGAAACGGAGGTCCTGGATCGGAATTCCCGGGAAATTAAAGGGAGACGGGACTTCTCGAGATGGTGATGGGGATGAGCAGACGGAGATGGTCTATGTAGGGGCCGGAATAGGGAGATATCACCTGTTCCGGGACTGCCATTATATTTCGAATGAGTACATGACTGTCACAAGATCTGAGGCAGAAAACGGCAAGGTTCCCGGAGAAAAGCGAACGCCCTGTGCCGTCTGCGGGAAAAAGGGAGATGGATCGGAGACCGTCTATATCACGACGGCAGGCGAGCACTATCACTGCGATAAAAATTGCAGGTCTATGATATCCTATGTGCGGGAAGTACCGAAGGATGAGGCGGAACATCTGGGATTGTGCTCATACTGTGTGAGGAAAAAGGGGGAGACAGAATGAATCTGTTTTTTGTTTTTTTAGGAACCGCAGCCTGGCAGGATCTCAGAACGAGAAGCATCAGCCTGGAGGTACTGGCGGGCGGAGCGGCAGTAGGGATCATAACCTGCATATGGAAGGAACGGCTTCCGGGGGAGATCGTTCTGGCGATGATTCCTGGAATTACGCTTTTGCTGATTGGAATGTTGACAAGGGGGCTCCTGGGTGAGGGCGACGGGTGGTTTTTTATTGTATCCGGATTTTTCCTTGGGTGGCAGGAGTGTGTGATGTTATTGATCTCCGGGCAGATTTTCTGCGGAATATTTGGGCTTGCGATAATGGTCGGCGCACAGATCGGAACTGGAAGGGAAAATATCCGAAAACTGCGGCTGCCGTTTTTGCCGTTTCTTTTACCTGCGTCACTGTGGATGGTGCTTATGAGGATGATATGAGAAAGACGACTTGCATAAAGAAATATTACAGCGCCAGCATAACGGTAGAGGCATCCATAATTCTTTCGGTGGTCTTACTATCCCTGACGGCATTTATCCGATATGCCTACACGGTCCATGATACGGTGACTGGCAGTATGATCCTGGAGGAAACACTGGAGCGGGCCAGGAATAACGTCAATGAGAAAAAGACGATAGATTCTTTTGAGCAGGAGGGAAGCCAGATGGGGAACCCAAGGCTTTATCTGGGAGCATATGAGCTCCATCTGAATCTGGGAGCGCTGACGGCAGAAGGTGACGCGGCGGCGGGGGACTGGAGTCTTCATATAGAGCGGGCGGATATCCACCCGGAGACTTTTCTGCGGCAGCAGGACGCCTTGAAGAAAATAAAAGACAGGATCGATGACTGATGAAAACAGAATTTAAACGAGAAATGAACCGAAATTACATGGTACTGCACCCGGAAAAAGAGATCGGGGGATCCTATGCGCTGCGGATGCTGTCGGAAAACAGGATCAACGGACTTCTGCCGTTTCAGGAAAAAAGGATCGATGGGGAGACATTCCTGTATTTTAATATCACGTCGAGACAGTCGCTAGCCAGAATGATGGAATACCGGTCATTTAAGGCAAAGGAGATCCGGCAGATCACCAGTGATCTGGTCGTCACCATGACGGCATTGGAAAGGTTCCTGATGGACGGAGACCAGCTTTGTCTGGAACCGGATATGATCTATGTGGATCCGGATGACCTGAAAGCGAATTTCTGCCTTCTTCCAGGGAGTGGCAGTCAGTTTGAGGAGAGTTTCCGGAAACTGGCACGGTATATTCTGGACCATGTGGATCACACAGACGGAGACGCGGTAGTTCTGGCATTCGCTCTGTTTCGGGCAGGAGAAAAGGAAAATCTGGGGATCCGGGATCTGGAAAAATGTCTGCGGGCGGGAGAAAGAGACGGGAAAGAAGATATTTTCGGGGAAAACACTGGAAAGGAAAAGTTATATGAAGCAGAGAGAAAAATGGTCAGGGAATATGGGACAGGGGCAGCAGGAGAGCTGCCGCGACATCAGGGAGAAAAGCAAAATGGATCAGAAGGAAAGTACAGATATTCTGAGATCAAGAAAACGGATCTTTCAGGCGAGACAGAAGAACTGGCAGAGGAGAAAGGGCTGAAGCACGGGAAAAACTTGTTTTCAGTGCTGTTTGCGGTTTTGATGGCAGCTGTTCCGGTGGCAGTTTACTTTATCGTCGGAATCGATCGGATTCTGGAATGGAAATGGGGAATCCTTGCGGCGGAAGGTGTGCTGATGGCCGGCGTGATATTCTTTCGTGTGAAAAAAGATGAAGAAGAGACCGGGGAAACAGAAGAGGACTGGGAAGTTGAGTTCCGGGAAGAAGAGGACAGGGAGCGCGGAGGAATGCCGGACAAAATTGAATACCGGAGAGATATGGCGGAAGTGTGGGGAGATGCAGAAAATAATGAGAATGGCATTTATACTGATCCTAATGACTTAAGAACTGATGTAAGACAAAGAGAATCTGATGAAATGCAGACAGTGCTTCTTACGGGAAGACAGATATACCCGGCGACAAGACGTCTCGTCCCGGAAAATGGGGGCGAGGACGTCCTGGTCCGATATTTCCCGTTTATTATTGGAAAGAACCGGGAAATATCAGATTTCTGCCTGAATCTGCCTCAGATCAGCCGGATCCACGCGAAAATTGAAGAAGATAAGGACGGATATATGATCACGGATCTCAATTCAACGAATGGAACCAGTGTAAATGGGCGGTTCCTGGAGACAAATGAGAGTATTCATATAGAACCAGGGGAAATGCTCTCTTTTGCGGATCAGAGATACCGTTTTTTGTAGGATCTCCTGGGTAAAAGTTCCGTTAAAGAGAAAGTAAAAATACAAAACAGGGGTGGTGTTTTTCGGACATTTGGTCTATGATATATCCATCAATGATGAAAGGAGGGGTATTATGGCTTTTCAGATGCCAGAATATCATCAGCCCGATTTTTCAAAGGAACAGTTTATCAAGGCCCCTGACGCGAAATGGGAAATCGTGGAGATCGATGGGGTTGCCCCAGAATACTTTCACAGCACATCTATGTTCCCGGAATATTTTAAGATTCAGGGCAAGTGGGTGTTAGCGGAAGAGAGCCGCATGGATTCCAGCGTTGTGATCTGCCCGGACGGACATTTGGAGGTAGTCGAAAACAGAAATCTCAAAAAAGGTGACAAGGTTATTCTTGGACGGAGCGAAGCCTGCGAGGAGGGAATTTATGTCCACAGTACAGGATTCCAGACAGAAGCGGACGCGCTTGCGGATAAATTTGTGTTCCGCCAGGGACGAAGCAGGGAGACCTCCTATGCGAGAGACTATGACCGCCTGATGGACCTTCTTCGCTATGAAAAAGAACATGGGAAGATCGTCTGGGTCATGGGACCGGCGTTTTCCTTCGACTATGACGCGAGAAACGCAATGCAGTCCCTGATCGATAACGGATATGCCCACGGTCTGATGGCAGGAAACGCGCTCGCGACCCACGACCTGGAGGGCGCGCTGCTGCATACGGCACTAGGACAGGATATCTACACGCAGGTATCCCAGCCGAATGGCCATTACAACCACCTGGATGTACTAAATAAGGTCCGCAGAAGCGGTTCCATTCCGAAATTTATCGAGGATAATCACATTGACAATGGTATTATCTATGGATGCGTGAAGAATCATGTTCCGTTTGTTCTGACCGGTTCGATCCGCGATGACGGTCCAATGCCGGAAGTCATCGGAGACGCGTATAAAGGACAGAGCGCCATGCGCGATATGGTGCGGGATGCCACCTGTGTGATCTGCTTAGCTACAATGCTTCACACGATTGCCACGGGCAATATGACTCCGTCATTCCGCGTTATGAAGGACGGAACGATCCGCCCGGTATATCTCTATACTGTTGATGCGGACGAGTTTGTGGTAAACAAGCTGATGGACCGCGGAAGCCTCTCCGCAACGACTATCGTGACGAATGTCCAGGACTTTATCACGATCATCGCAAAAGGACTTGGGGTCATGAAATAACAGAGTAGAAAGGATGAGACCCATGGGAAGCCGATATGGAAAGAAGGCTTATGTAAATGGACTTCTGATTGCTCTGAATGTGCTGTTTTTCCTGTATCTGGAGATCACCGATTCCTCGGAGGACGCGTATTTCATGTATACAAAGGGCGCGATGTTTGCACCTGCAGTCCTGGAGGACGGTGAGTATTACCGGCTTTTGACAGCGATGTTTATGCATTTTGGAATCCGGCATATTATGAACAATATGCTGGTCCTGTTTGTGATCGGGGACAACCTGGAACGGGCACTGGGACATGTGAAGTACCTGATATTTTACCTGCTCTGCGGAATTGGCTCGAACTGGGTGTCTATGATGGCGCACACAGCTGATACAATGACAGTATCAGCCGGGGCATCCGGCGCAATTTTTGGAGTGGTCGGCGGCCTGCTTTATGTGGTTACGGCCAACAGAGGGCAGTTGGAAGATCTGAATACAAGACAACTTGTGATCATGATCTTTTTCTCCCTGTATTTAGGATATACAAGCACCGGTGTGGACAATATCGCACACCTGTCTGGCCTTGTAATAGGCTTTGTGCTTGCTATAATTTTATATCATAGGCCTGCCAGAGACCGGTGGGCGGACGGAGGTATCAAAAGATGAAAGACTGTAACTGTATTTTCTGTAAGATCGCGAATGGTGAGATTCCTTCCTCAACTGTATATGAGGATGAAGATTTCCGTGTAATTCTGGACCTTGGTCCGGCTGCGAAAGGTCACGCCCTGATCCTTCCGAAAGAACACTTTAAGGACGTTACCGAGCTGGATCCGAAGATTGCTGCAAAAGTACTTCCGTTAGGAGCGAAACTCGGAACCGCAATGAAGAAATCCCTGGGCTGCGCAGGCTTCAACCTGGTACAGAATAACGGTGAAGCAGCAGGACAGACGGTATTCCATTTCCATGTACATGTGATCCCGCGCTATGAGGGCGGTCCGGTGATCGCTGGATGGGAACCGGGAAAAGAAGATCCGGAGGTTCTTGCTGAGACAGCAGAAAAGATTAAAGATGCACTGTAATCAGAGAGATTTTTAAAGGAGAATTTATGCCGCAGGACAAAGATGAACTGCTGCAAGTACTGATTACGAAATATGCTCAAATGTATATGAAGCTGGCTTATGCGATCGGAGTGCCATATGATGATGTGGAAGACATTGTCATGGAAGCATTCTGGTCGTTCTACCGGGCGGATTATGGCGGGAAGCTAGAGAGTGAAAAAGCTATAAAAGTGATGCTGGCGCGTATTGTCGAGAATAAATGTATCGACTATTTTAGAAAAGAGAAGCGAAGCATCAAGCCGAATGAGGACGAAGATGTGAGTGAACTGGAGTATGTCGCAGATCTTTCCACATACGATCCGCTGCAATCCGTAATTAGCAGAGAAAGCTACGGTCAGATCTTCGAGGTCCTGGATGGTTTAAGGGAATCGTGGAAGGATGTCACGGTGATGTATTTCATCCAGGGATTTACGACTGAAGAAATTTGTGAGCGTCTTGAAATCACGAACGACATGTGTCGTTCGCGAATTTCAAGAGCAAGAAAATACTTAAGAGAAAACCTGAAAAGTCGTATGGACCGCGGTCATTTGTGATCAGCACAATCGTTGATCAATTTCATGATCGTATCAATTGCATTATTTAAATGGCTCTTTTCCATACTATCAATGAATGTCCGGCGGTTCTCGTAGGTATCGTGAATCGCGTCAAAAAGAGTGGCGTCAGTCACTTTCTCCTCTTCCAGAACCGTGGAATACCCCTGTTTTGCAAAAGAATTGGCATTCAGGATCTGATCTCCACGGCTGGCCGCTGCGGAGAGCGGAATCAGGACATTCGGCTTCCTGAGTGCAAGAATTTCACAGATGGAATTTGCACCTGCCCTGGAGACAATCAGATCAGCTGCCGCAAATAAGTGCTTCAGCGGACTGTCAACATATTCATACTGAACGTAACCGGGAGTTCCGATCAGGGACTCATCCAGGTTCCCTTTTCCACAGATATGGATCACCTGGAATTGTTCTAAGAGCTTTGGAAGAATACTGCGGACCGCGCCGTTTACTTTTACGGAGCCCAGACTTCCACCGATTACAAGAATAATCGGTTTTGCCGCAGAGAGGTTTGTGTACTGCAGACCGGCAAGACGGTCACCTTGAAGGAGTTCTGCACGGATCGGGGATCCTGTGAGGACTGCCTTTCCTTCCGGAAGATACTTTAAGGTCTCCGGGAAGTTGCAGCATACCCATTTTGCAGACGGAATGCAGAGTTTATTTGCCAGACCTGGAGTCATATCGGACTCGTGGATGATCGTCGGAATGTGGTAATGCTTTGCAGCGAGGACAACAGGAACCGCAACAAAGCCGCCCTTAGAGAAGAGAACATCCGGTTTGTATTTTTTCATCAACTTTAAGGCCTCTGCGTAACCTTTTAATACGCGGAATGGGTCGGTAAAGTTCTTTAAATCGAAATATCGGCGCAGTTTTCCGGAAGAGATTCCGTCGTAAGGAATACCTGCGTTTTCAATCAGTTTGCGTTCCATACCATTGTAGGAACCAATGTATCGAATATCATATCCGGCTGCCTTGAGAGACGGAATCAGGGCAAGGTTCGGAGTAACGTGACCGGCTGTACCACCGCCGGTGAGAAGAATGGTTTTCATAAAAATTGCCTCCATGGAGCAAGAATTTCACAGCTGCTGACTATTTAATAGTAACGGCTGAAAGAGAAATGTCAACCCCTAATAGATACAAAGGAAGAAGCGAGGTGCTGAATCATGGCAGACACGGAGAATCGTGAGGATCAGAAAATAAGCGAATGTCTTCGGGAAGCGTTTGGCTATTCGGATGATCAGCTGTTAAAACAGCTGGATCAGGCAAACGAGACTTTCAAAGATGTAAACTTCACTGGCGCCGAAGATCGACTCATGAAACGTTTCCTGGCACGAAAAGCCGAACTTGAAAAGGAAACCGCCTCCCAGACACCGACTCTGGTTCCACAGAACGAATCAGCCAACATTCAAATTGCAGAAGAGCTTCCAAAGAAGACGGTAACAGTAATCTCTGAAGCGGAAGAGAAAAAGAAGAATGAGAAGAAAGTGATACGATTCGGAAAGAAGAAGGTCCTTGCTACTGCGGCGTTGGTGGCAGTGATTGCAGGGATGCTTGGGGGGACGGCGATTGGGAAGAAGAGTTATTTCTTAAAGGTTAGAAGAAATGAGGCTACAATTTCTCTAGATAATGATAAAAATATGCCAAGTAATTCAAAATTGGAACAGGCATATGAAGCATTGGAGAGTGAATTAGGACTTCCCGTATTAAAATTGGGGTATATTCCGAAAGAATTACAGTTTATAAATTATGATATTTATGAAGACGGAGGGCAGATAGAATTTTCTTATTGCGGAAAAAGTGTTTACCTTATTCAACGAAAGAAGGAAATGAGTGTTTCTGCAGAAATAAAGTCAGATAGAAATGAGGAAGGAATTATATTTAACAAATGGATTAATAAAGATATAGAATATTATATTAATGACTTAGAGGATAACAATCAGGAATGTGAATGCTTTATTACAATAAACAATAGCTATTATTACTTATTTGGATATATAGAAAAAGAGGAATTTGAAAAAATATTAGAATATCTAAATTTTTTTTAAAAATCGGTCACAAATCTCTTTTACATACGTTTATATTTATAAAAATAAGTAAAGGAGATTAGTGAATGAAAGTAATGAAAAGGATTATCGGGATGGCACTAATATTTACATTGATGACGTGTGGAACTGCGTTTGCAGGGCTAAAAGACGTGAGGAATAGTCTGCTAAATGCATACACACAAAGTAGGCTATTAGCTGATACATGTGTAAGTGATGGTGATATTACACCTAACAGTGCAAGAGGAAGAGTATTTTCAGCAGGAATGTTGGAACTGGTTAATAAACAAGATGGAACATTACATATTTCTGTAGATACATTTGCACATAGTGTAGTGGATGATATTTATCAATCTGTATTTTTGGATATGTGGGATGAATCAAAAGAAAAGTGGGTACAGGTTGGACATTGGGAATTTGAAAAAACTATTAAAGAAGATGAGAACCTAACATCATATCATGTAGGATTTACAGTGTCAGGATGTGAAGTTAATCGTTATTACCGTGCTCGTGCAATACATTTAGTTCAGTGGGGCGATGATGCAGAAGGCAAATCCACACAGACAGACGGTGTTCTTCTCACCGACCATGCAGTTTAACCTTTAATACTTTAGTATATTATTCCGGCCGGATAATATAGACACAAACTGATAAAGGGAGATGGTTGATGGGAAGACACCGTAGATAAAACCGGTCGAGGCCGGTGAGAATAATGATTCGACAATTTATGAACTGAATAAAAGAAATAGCCCCGCGCACAACAAACCTCTTGCGGGGCTATTTTTACGTCTGGAAATGACTCACTTTTGATGTTTAAGCCTGCTGCTCTTTGTACTGCTTTAAAGCTCTTGCAAGCTGGTCTGGACATGAGGTTGGGCGGCCGTTGCAGCTTACGCCTTCGACTCTCTTGATGACATCGTCGATATCCATGCCTTCAACGAGAAGGCCGATACCTTTTAAGTTTCCATTGCAGCCGCCAACGAAGCTTACATTTTTGAGTTTGTTGTTCTCTACATCAAAATGGATTTCTCTGGAGCAGGTGCCCTGTGTCTTGTATACCATATAAAAACCTCCGTTTGTAAAAAATATGACCTTGCGGCCAGTTTGAAAGTATCCTTATTATACTCACAGCAGAGAATCATTGTCAAGAGAAGCGCGGAAAGAGCTGAGGATAGGCGATAAAGCAAGATTTCCAGACGGAAAAAATAAGTTTACAGGTTACAGACGAAGCAAATATCGGAATTATCAAAAACGGGTCAGCTTAGTTCGAGGTGAGTAGAAGAGCGAGCGAACTTAGTGACTTGGTCATTCTGGAGATCGACGGATGAGTTGAGGATTTTATCGGCGGATGAGCTAAGGATTTTATTTGACCTTCCGCTCTGTATCCCGTATAATGAGAACGATAAAGACGGTAAGAACACGTCTGAAACTCAGACAGAATCTATATTTGAGGGTAACAGATAAACTGTTATATTTGAGATCAGACTAAAATCATATGATACAACACGGAGGAATTCAAATGCTTGGTATTATCGGAGCAATGGAAGTGGAAGTCGAGAAGCTTCGCGCGAAAATGACAGAGACAGAGATGAAGACAGTGGCAGGAATGAATTTCTGCAAGGGAAAACTGGAGAGAAAGGACGTTGTCATCGTTCGTTCCGGTATCGGTAAGGTAAACGCCGGTATCTGCAGCCAGATCCTTGTGGATCTTTATCAGGTGGATGGAATCGTAAATACAGGAATCGCAGGTTCCTTAAGAAATGAGATCAATATCGGTGACCTCGTTCTCTCTACTGTTGCAGTACAGCACGATGTGGACGCAGGCGGATTCGGATATCCGGCAGGTGAGATTCCCCAGCTTGGCGTGAAGGAATTCCCGGCGGATGAGCGACTTTTAGCTCTCGCGGAAGAGGCATGCAGAGAGGCAAACCCGGATATCAGCACTTTCAAGGGACGCGTTGCCAGCGGTGACCAGTTTATCGACAGCAAGGAGAAAAAGAACTGGATCCATGACACCTTCGACGCGTACTGCACAGAGATGGAAGGCGCAGCAGTCGCTCAGGCCGCATACTTAAACAAGGTTCCGTACCTGATCGTCCGTGCGATCTCCGACAAGGCAGATGACAGCGCCCATATGGATTACGGCGAGTTTGAGGCAAAGGCTGTTGAGCATTCCGTGAACCTGATGCTTGCACTTGTAAAGAGAATCTAAAAAGAGAAGACTCAAAAAGTTTTCTGGAGCAAGAAAGCTGCGAGAACTACTTTCTACGAGAATATTTTACCTCCACTATCACCTTAAAACGCGATTCCTGTCCCCATTTGACGAACGATTCTTCCGTTCTCAACCTTCTCAAAAACATTCTAGGCCGGTATAATTAGTGGCATCATCTGGAATTGATCTGGACGAAGAAAGGGGAACTGATTATGCTGGAATTTTTACAGACAGGGAGAATGCTCTATGTCCTGGCAGCGATCTGTGCGCTCGGGACACTCAGCACACTCGTAACAGGCAGCCTCTACAAAAGATTGATCAAAGAAACCGGAAACATGGCTCTCACGAAGGATAAAAATTTAAAGGCGCTGAAACAGCGCATGGAAAATGTGTTCCTTATTAACCACGGGATCCGAAATGTGAACGCGTACATAGAAAAACAGCTCTACGGATTCCGTTTCATGCACATGAGCCTTGACGGGTGGGACAATTTGTCGGTGCAGGCGATGATCCTCTGCTTTATGGCAGGCGGAGCGGCGGCGTTCGGTGCTTACTGGTATCGGTGTGACAACTATTATATTGTGCTCTACGGGGCAGCGGGCGTTTTTGGCGGATTGTTCCTCGCATTTGTGGACAACGGGATCGGTGCCGGGACAAAACGGAAACAGCTTGCGGATCATTTAGTTGATTATGTGGAAAACTCTCCGCATTTTTATAAAAGTGTGGATAACAGCGCCTACGCCGGGCAGGAGCGGAAAAAGGCGGTGGGCTCTTCCGATATCGTAGATTTTTCAGGCACCAGCGGCATTGGATATGGAAGAAACCAGGAGAATGCGAGAAAAGAAAAGCTCAACAGCCGCTTTTCTGTCCTTGGAAAAAAGAAGGACGCACAGGCTGCTAACGGGAACGGGGAAACGGACCAGGTGGAAAAAGGGAGTCTCGCCAGGACCAGGGACACCGGGAGAACGTCACGTCTGGACGGAAAAGGACCCGCGTTCCAGGAAAATGAGGACGACCAGGCCGTAAATGGGAACAGCGCAGGCAGTTCATCAAAAAAAACGGCGGGAAAGGCCGATTATAATAGAGGCACAGTTCAAAATGTCCGGGATATTGGACAGGAAAATTCAGGAACAGGCGGAAAAGTACCGACAAGTGAGACGGAGCTTGCCCAGAGTATCAATCATCTGAGCGAGAGCCTGAAGCAGATCGCCGCGAGCAGGGAGCAACCGGAGGAGATGCTGAAAGATTCGGACAGGCTGGATCTGATACGGAATTCAATCCCGCCGGCGGAGCTGGACATGCTGAAGACGCTGTTTAATACATTGCAGAGTGGCGGGGTATAAAATCAGCAAGGCAGTCCATATTTTAACAATACAAGGCAGACGGTGAAACAGAACGGCAAACAAATCGAAAAATCAGGAGCACGGCGCAGTGCTTAAAACCTGGGGGAGGAAAGCGGATGATGAGTGAAGATGTAGTGCCGATAAAATTGCTTCCGTCCATTGTCAAGGGTTTCACGAAGTGGTATAATAACGAACGGAGATTGTGAATCTCACACAAGAAAAGGAGACAGGGTTATGGGTAAAGAAATCGTATTTGATTATTCCAAGACAGCCGGATTTATCAGCGAAGAGGAAATGAAAAACATGAAGAGCACCGTTATGGGCGCGAAAGATGTCCTGACAGCAAAATCCGGTGCAGGCAATGACTATCTTGGATGGATCGACCTCCCGGTTGATTATGATAAAGAAGAGTTTGCAAGGATCAAGAAAGCGGCAGAAAAGATTCAGGGAGATTCCGATGTGCTTCTCGTGATCGGTATCGGCGGATCTTACCTCGGAGCCCGCGCTGCGATCGAGTTTTTATCCCACAGCTTCTACAATGTGCTGCCGAAGGGAAAGAGAAAAACTCCTGAGATCTATTTCGTAGGAAACAGCATCAGCAGCAAATATATCCATGATCTTCAGGATGTACTGGAAGGAAAAGATTTCTCCATTAATATTATATCTAAGTCCGGCACAACCACAGAGCCGGCGATCGCTTTCCGCGTATTCAAGGAAATGCTGATCGGCAAGTATGGCAAGGAAGAGGCCAACAAGAGAATTTATGCGACCACAGACAAGGCAAAGGGAGCTTTAAAGAATCTGGCAAACGAAGAGGGATACGAGAGCTTCGTTGTTCCGGATGACGTTGGAGGACGTTTTTCCGTGCTCACAGCCGTAGGTCTTTTACCGATCGCAGTCAGCGGCGCAGATATCGACGCCCTGATGACAGGTGCAGCGGACGCAAGAAAGGTCGCTCTTGAGACAGAGTATGAGAAGAACCCGGCACTTTTATATGCCGCGGTCCGCAACATCCTGTTAAGAAAAGGAAAACAGGTGGAGATCGTAGCAAACTACGAGCCGAGCCTTCATTATGTATCTGAGTGGTGGAAACAGCTCTTCGGTGAGAGCGAAGGAAAAGACCAGAGAGGTATTTTCCCGGCAGCCGTTGATCTCACAACAGACCTTCACTCCATGGGCCAGTTTATTCAGGACGGCGCACGTATCATGTTCGAGACCGTTCTGAACGTGGAAGAATCTCCGGCGGAGATCGTCCTTCAGAAAGAGGATGTCGACACAGATGGTATGAACTATCTGGCAGGAAAGACGGTTGATTTTGTAAACAAGAGCGCCATGAACGGAACGATCCTCGCGCACACAGACGGCAGCGTGCCGAATCTTATGGTGAAGATCCCGGCGCAGGATGCTTACAGCCTTGGCCAGCTGTTCTACTTCTTCGAGTTTGCCTGCGGCGTCAGCGGCTACATCCTTGGTGTCAACCCGTTTAACCAGCCGGGTGTTGAGAGCTACAAGAAGAACATGTTCGCCCTGCTTGGAAAACCGGGCTATGAGGAGGCAAGAGAGGCGCTTCTCAAGAGATTATAAGTTATAAGGACGAATATTTTATGCGGCTTGTGAGGCGAAGTATGCAGATGGCAGAAAGAGAAAAAACATTCGCAAAAAGTCAGCCGTAGATAGAGATGAAAATAAAAATCAGCCCGATATCCAGGTGTTCTCCAGACAGGAAATACACGATAGGATGTTGGGCTGATTTTTATCTCAGTCGAGAAGACTCCCACCATTTCAGGTGGTGAGTCATAACAAATTAGTCTCAGTGGGAGTCCAATCTCCGACTGAGATAAACGCTCCGCGAGGATGCGCAGTGATTCTGTAAAGAATATGTCAGCTTGCGCTGACCAGAATCACGCGCCAAGTCTCACGGACGTTCGACTTGAATTTGATTGTTCTCCGTCGGCAAGACACTGCCTGCGGAGATCCATCAGGTGATTACCATATTTCCCGGAAGGTTATCCTGCTTTCGTTCCGGTTTTTGCCTGCACGGTGCATGAACCGGAGCTTACTCCTCGATCACCTGAAATTCCAGATAATCAAAATCGATCGATTCAATAAAACTGTCCTTCGTAAACCGCGTCTTATCATGCAGCTGAAAGTCGCGGATATTCGAGTCGAGCCAGATTGGCTGGCTTAAGTCAAATTCATGGCAGATCTCATCCAGTGCCTGAAATACCATGGCGGTTCTTGACATGGAATAGTCGTTATTGCAGGAAACCATATCTCGCACAAGATGGTTATCTTTCCATATTTTTCCCCAGATCCGGAACATAAAAACGTCCTCCATTCGCTTGCTTTCACGATCATGATTTGAAAAACAGTATAACGGATTTTTTCCAGAAAGTAAAGGCACAACATTTTGCCCAAAATGCCTTGTATCGTCAGAAAAATTGTAGTAATCTATATCTATATGGACATTTTGATGACATACTTGAACCAGAGCCAGGAGGACAAAAGATGGGACAGCCAATTACAGATTATGCTGCTTTTTTTGCCAGCGCAGGACAGGCAGTACAGGAACTGGAAGCTCTGAATACAGAAGTGGAGCAGCTCGAAGCGGACGAGAAAAAGTTAGAGAGTTCCCTTAAGGGAAAACAGCGTTCTGTTACAGAAACCATCAGTCAGACGGTGAAGCAGCGGAAAGAAGAGATCACAAAAAGCTATGACGCGGAACTCGGAAAGGCCCAGGAGCGGCTTAAAAAAGTAAAAGCGAAGCGTGAAAAAGCAAAAAACCAGGGCGTCAAGGAACGGATCGAGGAGGACACCCGGGGACTTGTGCGGGAAAATAAAGAACTGGCGGATCAGATGAAGACCTTATTTAAGGCCAATCATGTTCCGGGCTTCTGCCGGGGAAATTATTACTACGCACTTTACTTTACGAGGACATTTAAGGATTTTCTGGCACTTCTTGTGACGATCCTGATCTGTTTTCTTGCGATTCCCTGCGGCACGTATTTTCTGATCCCGGAGAGACGGACCATGTATCTCGTTGGAATTTATGTGGCGGCGATCCTTATTTTCGGCGGAATCTATGTGACGGTGGGAAATATGACCAAGGTGCGCTACATGGACGTGTTGAAAGAGGGACTTGGCATCCGTGCGAAGATCCGTGCAAATAAAAAAGAGATGAAAGTGATCGCGAAGACGATCCGCCGGGACAAGAACGAGACGATCTACAATCTCCAGAAATTCGATGACGAGATTGCCCAGCTCGATCAGGATGTGGCTGAGATCAACCGGAAAAAGAAAGAAGCGCTGACGACCTTCGATACCGTGACGCGGACGATCATCTCCGACGAGATCACGGCAAACAATAAAGAAGAGATCGGCCGGATGGAGGATGATCTTGCTTCTTTGTCGGAAAAACTCCGCAGTACGCGTACAGCGGCGAAGGAGAAATCGCTGTTTATTACGGATAACTACGAGGTATATATAGGAAAAGGCTATATGACTTCTGAGAAGCTGCAGGCGCTGGCGGATATCGTGAGAAGCGGAGCAGCGTCCAATATAAGTGACGCGATTGCTGTTTATAAGAGCCAGGAAGAGACGGCAAAGTAAAAAACGCTCAGCAAGTCCGACGAAAATACCGATTCGTATAAAAAACGAATGGAAAAGGAAAAGATAACTGTTCAGTAGGTCTGCGCACTTGCTGTGCTGACCGCAAGAGAACATAAGCTGGAAGGCAAAAATCCCATCGGCGCAGCTGATCCGGAATGGATTTTTGCTTGTAACTATAAAGGTACTGGATAGTTGGAGAAAAAGTATATTTTAAAGTGGTGCGAAAAAGACAGGAAGAACGGCATCACAGGGGAGGAAAACAAAAGATGAGAAAGCTTGGAATGAAGATTGCGGTTGCTGCCGCGGTATTCTGCATGGCAATGCCATTTGCCTCATTTGCGGGAACATGGAAATCCGACGCGAACGGAATGTGGTACCAGTTTGATGACGGTTCCTATCCGAAGGGAAGATGGGCATGGATCGATACGGACAATGATGGAATGGCAGAGAGCTTCTATTTTGATGAAAACGGCTATGTCCTGAGAAATACGACAACACCGGACGGCTATCAGGTAAACAGGATCGGTGCCTGGGTCGTTGGCGGCGAGGTAAAGCAGAAAGCCGGTGGGGAGACGAAGAACAGCAGCTCTGGAACTTCCGGAAACAGTAGCGGTGGTTCCAACAGTAACAGCAATTCGAATCATTCCGGTTATTGGAATTATGGCTATAATTATGATCCGGACTGGTATCTGAAAGCAGATTACTTGAGCGAAATAGATAAGGCAGCTTATCACTATTCTTCAAAATATTATAATTGGGATGCTTACAATCCGGATGAAATCGCAAAAGTGAGAGAACAGGTCGACCGAATCGCAGCCAACCCGTGTGATGCGACCGCATCCGCTGAGATGGTCAGTGTGGAGATTCCGGTATGGAGACTGAGAAATGGCCAGAAGGTTGCCGGAACAGCGCATGTGCAGGTGTTAAGCTCCATCGCGAATGATGTAAAAGAGATCTTTACAGAGATCTATAATGGACCGGAGCAGTTCCCGATCGAGAGTGTCGGCGGATACAACTGGAGAAGCAACGGACTTGGAAGCAACCATAGTTCTGGAACTGCCATTGATATCAATCCTGACGCAAACCCGCAGATCGATGTAGACGGTACAACAGTTCTTATCGGGAATAAATGGGAGCCGGGCGTGAATCCGTATTCCATTGGACGCGACAGTGATGTTGTGAAGGCATTTGGAAAACATGGATGGAACTGGGGAGCCGGATTCAGCAGAGCGGATATGATGCACTTTGATTACTAAGCAAAATAGAGATTTAATGAGAGACTGGGTATTTGAGGGTACCTGGTCTCTTTTTTATGTAACAGGAAATTCCGAGGAATTCCCTGTTACATAAAAAGGCACTAACGTGCCAAAGACGCGCACTCGTGCGAAGATGTAGATTGTCGCAAGCGACTGCGCGAGGCGCGAGAATGTGCCAAGGCACATTCTTTTTTGGGTGAGCCGGGAAGAAACTTCCTGTTTTTACTGCGGCGTTGCATTTCTTCCTTCGTCCTCAAAGTATTTCTTCAATTCTTCAAATTCCCGCGCATACTTCGGGGAAACGGCGGTCGGGTTGGAGTGGATCCTTTCTCTGCGGAAGTGGCGACGTTCCTTTCGGAGTGCAGCGAGGCGGGATTCCCGTTCCTTTAACATCTCGGCAAGCTGTTCCGGGGATTTCCCACGGAGCGCTTCCAGATGGATTCCGGTAAAGTCTTTCAGACTGTCGAGTTTTCCTCCGGCCTTTGCCTTTAATTCCTCAAGGCTGACATTGGAGAGATCGCGGATGGAATCTGCGGCGGATCCGGCCTTTTCGCGAATCATGGACATACCTGCAGCAGGTTTTTCCTTGATGGATCCCAGTTTTGTACCGGCCTTTTCCCGGAATTCCTCCATACTCATTCCGGTGAGAGCCGCAGCCTGAATTCTTTTTGCCTCGATCTGATCCAGCAGTTCTTCTTTGGCGGCCTGTAAGCGTTCTTCGGCATTCATCTTGAGGAGCGCGCGCTGTACCTGAAGATTGTCAAGTTCCGCACGGAGCTTCTGCATAGCTTCCAGGGACTTTCCAAAGGCAAGCGCTTCCTTCGTACAGATGATGGAATCGTAAACAAAGAGCACCGTCACAAAAAATACAAAAAACAGATCCCAGTAGAGCGGCATCGCGAGGACGGCCCGCGCTATGGGCTTGTGGATCAGGTGCGTCATAAAGATCGTCAGGAATCCCCAGGCGATGGAGGAGCTGAGACAGATATAACCGTGGAGATTAAAGGGCTGGTTGCTGTAATCCCAGTAGCGGACTCTGAAAAGACGCTCCATCACATATCCGGTCACGTACTCCAGAGCCGTGGCACCGATAACGCCGGAGATATAGGTGAGGATCAGGCTGTCCTGAAACGGGAGAGATACCCATAACATCATGACTGCGCCGCTTCCGTATAACGGCAGCATCGGTAGCCGCAGAAAGCCGCGGTTCACGAATCGCTTCTGTTTTAAGGAAACATAGGTGGACTCGAAGATCCATCCAAAGAAACAGTATAGATAAAAAAACGTAAGCCATTGATACCAGGTGTAAGTATACATAAGTCTCCTCTCGGTTGTAAATTCAGTTTATCCATATCATACGACAGGAACAGGGAAATAACAAGGTGTAACGAAAGAACAGGCCTGGAAAAAGAAAACAGATGTGAAAACAGCCGCCTGGATATGACCGGGGCGGCTGTTTTGTCAATTGATTTATTGTAAAAATATCTGGTTGTCTGCTGTATTCTTAACACGGACGGTCAGGCATTGGAAAAATTACTGAAGGGTTTTATAAACCTCAAAGCTCGGCTTCTTATTTCCGTTCACATCGATGAGACCGAACGCATAATGCGCACCCAGAAGTCCCTGCTCATCCTTCATGCGGTTCAACAGGAATGCCTCAACGTATGGATTTGCCTTTGCGGTCTCATAAGCTTCCTTAATGCACTGGGCCTGGAGATCGAGGCACTGACCGCCGTGGACCGGGGAATCAGAAGTGAATCCCTGCTCGGAGAGGATCAGGTGGCGGACCTTTCCGGACGGGGAAAGCATGTCGGCCTGCTGCATATAATCGGTCAGAATATGAAGATTCTTCAGGTTGATGATATAAGTATCTGCTTTTTCCAGTGTATATTTGTCATCGGAGAAGACCGGATCCTCGAAGGTCTCCGGATATGCGTGCCATGCGATACCGTAGTCGGTATCTTTCAGGCGGCTGTTTAACCGCGGGATCATGTCCATAGCGCCGTACTTGAAGCCCTCGACCTGTCCGCAGTTCCAGCGGAAGTCGAACGGAATATAGACGTTTGCCAGCTTGTTGGAACCTTTGATGGTGTCGTACCAGGTGCGGAATCCGGTCGCGTAGTTGGAACAGTAGGTGTCAATATCCATCTGCCCGATATAGTTCCACGCCTGTCCATCATTGATCTCATTGCCGATGACCCAGTTGGAGACACAATCCCTGAATGCCTCTGTGACGCGCTTCGCGGCCTCTCTTGTGGCCTGGACGCCGGCATCGTTTAAGGTGTTGAACGCGTAGTAGCTTGCGCCGGTTGGCTGGGATACCGGAAGAAGAGACGGGCTGTAGCTCGCTGCTGCCCAGTCGTTTAAGACGATCAGCGTCACAGTGACGCCTGCCTGGTCAAGCTTTGTGTAGAGATCCTGGCAGACAGACAACTGGCTGCTGAATGCCCAGGACATCGGAAAATTTAAAACGACCTGAGAAGCACCGACCTCGAGAACGTCCGGGATCTGGGCATGTTCATTGATCAGAACGCCCTTGATGGACTTTGGAGTCTGGTAGTGGTCGGCGTAGGCCGGAACGGCAATGGAAAAGCAGAGCGCTGCGGACAGCGCGGCAGCTGCGATGCGCTTCAGTGAATTCATAAGATTTCCCCTTTGTGGAATGAGCCATTTTTTGCGGAGCATTGATTCCTGAAAATAATTCCTCCGCACTGTTGACAATGTTCATATATTTACTATACTGTGAGGCGGAATAGAAGTCAATGGAAAGGGACGTAAAACTGGTGAAAAGGGGAAAATGCCGGAATTTGAAATTGAAACAATTATGTCCAGAAATAAAAGTTAAAAACAAGGATATAGGAAAAAAGAACTTTGGCAAGCTGGCAGAGCAAAAAATAGGGACCGCAGCCGTTCCTGCAGTCCCTAAGGGGAGTATGGAAAGTATCAATTTTTTAGGGGGACCTGCCAGAGTTGCCTCCGACAGGTATGAGTATGAAAAAGCTTTGTGTGTTCAAGTGTAACACTTGAAACAAAGGCAGGTTATCCTTTCGGATAACGTAATTATATTATATAGACAAAATGTGTCTAAACTGTGAGTAAAAAATTAAAAGAAAGTAAAATTACTTAACGAATAATGAAGAGCCGTATCGAAATATGGCGAAAATTGGCACAGAGACAGACAACAAATCCTGCGCCGAGGATTTCCCGGAGATCTGCCGCATTTTTGCCGAAGTTTGGCAGGAAATTTGAACATAAATTGTCCATAAATATCTGATATACTATATAATAAATTGGTATCAGAGAGGCCAAAAGCTTTTGATCCCAACATCTTGAGATAAGAGAAAAAGAAAACGGGGAGGTTCACAATGAAGAAAGAAAAAATGATATTAGTACCCGCAGCGTTTCTTATGACAGCAATGCTGGCATTTCCGGTTATGGCATCGGAAAGAATCGAGGAGGTCACGATCGATATCAGTGCAGTCCTGACAGATTCCGACAACCTTGAAGTTGAGGCGGAAGTGTCGGATGACGGCTGTTATGTGGATGAGGTGACAGTCACAAATACACCGAGCGGAGACTGGAACGACAGCACAAAGCCGAAGGTAAAAGTTACTCTTGGCGCGGAGAGCGGATATACGTTCTCCACCGGACTCGGTAGATCCGATGTATATCTCGGAAATGATGATCAGACGGTGACATCTGTTTCGAGAAGTACTTCAAAGCTGTCTGTCTATGTGACACTCCCGAAGATCGAAGATATCGACACGGACTATGATTCTGATGATGATTTGGAAGTATATGATCTTTTCTGGGATGACAGCTACGGTGGAGTTGCATGCTGGGAGGGATCTGATTCCGCAAAGAAATATCAGGTTCGTTTATATAGGGACGGAAGCGCAGTGGGCTCCACATATACGACAACGAATGATTACTACAACTTCTGTGGTTCCTTCGCAAAAAGTGGAAGTTATACATTTAAGGTAAAAGCGATCCGGGGAAACAACGAGACCAGCTGGCAGGAGTCTGACTCCAAAGATGTAAACAGCAGCGAGGCATCCGCAATCTACGCGAACCGCATAGCAGCAGCGAAGTATTACGGCAGCGGTTCCTCAGGATCAAACAATCAGACAAGCTCCAGCTCCTCCAGCACCGCAGACGGCGCATGGCTCCGCGACGGCAACGGCTGGTGGTGGTGCAACCCGGATAAGACTTACCCAGTGGCGAACTGGAAGCTGATCAACAACGTATGGTATTATTTCAACCAGTCCGGATATATGACAGAGAACCAGTGGGTAATGAACAACAACCGGTGGTATTACTGCGGAGTGTCCGGTGCGCTGGTCAAGAGCCAGTGGGTACAGACCAACGGCGCATGGTACTACTGCGGAGCTGACGGCGCGATGCTCACGAGCCAGATGATCGGCGGACAGTATTATGTTGATAAAAATGGCGTCTGGGTGCAGTAGAATAAAAATTTCAAAAACCCCTTTAAAAACAAAGGTCTTTCGTATATAATAAAAACTGATATTTCGCGCCCTGAATAAAGCAGGGTTTTCTGATAGAGAGATAAGCGAGGCACATCCCACCGATGGGATGTGGAAATGGATTCAGGAGATTTTCAGTTAGAGAGACAGGAGGAAGACGACAATGATGATGTCCAACGACATTGGAATTGACTTAGGTACCGCCAGCATCCTTGTATACATTAAGGGAAAAGGCGTTGTTTTAAAGGAGCCGTCCGTAGTAGCACTGGACAGGGAGACGAATAAAGTAATTACCTTCGGTGAGGAGGCGCGTCTGATGATTGGACGTACTCCGGGTAATATCGTTGCGGTAAGACCGCTCCGTAAAGGTGTAATTTCCGATTATACCGTAACCGAAAAAATGTTAAAATATTTCATTAACAAGGCGGTCGGAAAGAGAACCTTAAGAAAACCGCGTATCGCTGTCTGCATCCCGAGCGGAGCGACAGAGGTTGAGAGAAAGGCCGTTGAGGATGCAACATACCAGGCAGGTGCCCGCGAGGTCTGCATTATCGAGGAGCCGGTTGCCGCAGCGATCGGTGCCGGAATCGATATTTCCAAGGCATGCGGAAACATGATCGTAGATATCGGAGGCGGTACTGCGGATATCGCGGTGATCTCCCTCGGCGGTACGGTCGTAAGTACTTCTATCAAGACTGCCGGAGATGACTTCGATGAAGCTCTCGTCCGCTATATGAGAAAGAAACATAATCTTCTGATCGGTGAGAGAACCGCCGAGGAGATCAAGATCAATATCGGCGCGGCTTACCGCCGTCCGGAGCTTGTGACGATGGAAGTCCGCGGAAGAAACCTTGTGACCGGTCTCCCGAAGACCATCGTTGTCACATCCGACGAGACACTCGAGGCGTTAAGAGAGCCGGCGATGCAGATCGTTGACGCCGTACACAACGTACTGGAGCGCACACCGCCGGAACTTGCGGCAGATATATTTGACCGCGGAATCGTTCTCACCGGCGGCGGATCCCTGATCTCAGGACTTGACGCTCTGATCGAGGAGAAGACAGGAATCACGACGATGATCGCGGAGGAGCCGCTTACAGCGGTTGCGATCGGAACCGGTAAGTTTATCGAGTTCGCACACGGCGGAAAAGGCGCAGAAAAATAAAAAATGGCAACTGTAACAGGCTATGTGGAAAGAATCAAATACCGCAATGAGGATAACGGTTACTCGGTCTTAAGCGTGGCGGACGGGGGAGAAGAATATATCCTCGTTGGCACATTTCCCTACATCAGTGAGGGAGAGCGGATCGAGGCGACGGGCCGGATGGTGGAACACTCCATCTACGGTGAACAGCTTGCGGTGGAGAGCTATGAGATAAAGGCTCCCGAGGACACACTGGCAATTGAACGGTATCTCGGCTCCGGTGCTATCAAAGGCATCGGAGCTGCTTTAGCTAAAAGGATCGTGAAAAAGTTCAAGGCGGATACATTCCGGATCATGGAAGAAGAGCCGGAGCGCCTCGCAGAGGTCAAAGGCGTCAGCGAGCGCATGGCGATGGAGATCTGCAGCCAGGTGGAGGAAAAACGGGATATGCGCCAGGCGATGGTCTTCCTTCAGCAGTACGGGATTTCCATGAACCTTGCGGTGAAGATCTACCAGCATTACGGTCCGAAGATGTACTCGGTCATCCAGGAAAATCCTTATCAGCTCGCGGATGATATCCAGGGCGTAGGCTTTAAGATCGCGGATGAGATCGCGGCGAAAGTCGGTATCTTTACGGATTCCGATTACCGGATCCGCAGCGGACTCTTCTATGCACTGCTCCAGGCGACGGGAAACGGCCATACATATCTGCCGGAGGAGGAGCTGTTTGCCAACGCATCAGCGCTCTTAAATGTGGAACCGGAGCACATGGAAAAACATCTGGTGGATCTCCAGATGGAGAAGAAGCTGGTGGTGAAGGAGAAGGACGGAAAGCGGATCATCTATCCGGCACAGTTCTACTATATGGAACTCAATACGGCGAGAATGCTGCATGATCTGAATATCCACTCGAAGATCAATGAGGAGGACGTGAAAAAACGGCTCAAAAAGATCACGGAGGCGGAGAAGATCGAGCTGGATGAGCTCCAGGAACAGGCGGTGATGGAGGCGGTGAGCAATGGTCTCCTTATTATCACCGGAGGACCTGGAACTGGTAAAACAACGACGATCAACACGATCATCCACTATTTTGACCAGGAAGATATGGAGATCCTTCTGGCGGCCCCGACGGGGCGTGCGGCAAAGCGCATGACGGAGGCGACCGGATATGAGGCAAAGACGATCCATCGCCTTCTAGAGCTGACCGGGGCGCCTGTCGCGGATCCGAAAAATAACGGGAATTCCGGAGAAAACCGGCTGGAGGGAATGCATTTTGAGCGGAACGAGGAAAATCCTCTCGACGCGGATGTGATCATCATCGATGAGACGTCGATGGTCGATATCAGCCTGATCCACTCGCTCTTAAAGGCAGTAAATGTGGGGACGAGGCTGATCCTTGTGGGAGATGTGAACCAGCTTCCGAGCGTCGGACCGGGAAATGTCCTGCGGGATATGATCGCGTCTGAGGCGTTCCCTGTCGTAAAGCTTACAAAGATCTTCCGCCAGGCGGCCCAGAGTGACATTATTGTCAATGCCCATAAGATCAATGACGGCGAGGTGGTTCCTTTAAATAAAAAGAGCCGTGATTTCCTTTTTATTCGCCGTGACTATCCGGCGGACATCGTGAAGGATATGATGGTCCTTGTACAGGATAAGCTGCCGAACTACGTCCATGCGGAGATGTCGGATATCCAGATCATGACGCCGATGCGGAAAGGCGCTCTCGGAGTCGAGGCATTAAATAAGCAGCTTCAGGAGAAGTTTAACCCGCCTGCGCCGAATAAGCAGGAAAAAGAGTCCGGCGGGACGATCTTCCGCGTGGGAGATAAGGTCATGCAGATCAAGAACAATTACCAGATCGAGTGGGAGATCCGCAACCGCTACGGAATCCCGGTGGATAAGGGAGAAGGCGTTTTCAACGGGGATACGGGGATCATCCGCTCCATCAACAGCTTCGCGGAGACGATGGAGGTGGAGTTTGATGAGCGCCGGATGGTGGAGTACAGCTTTAAGCAGTTGGAGGAGCTGGAACTTGCCTACGCGATCACGATCCACAAATCCCAGGGAAGCGAATATCCGGCAGTGGTGATCCCGGTCCATTCGGGACCGCGGATGCTGATGACGAGAAATCTGATCTACACGGCGGTTACGAGGGCGAAAGCCTGCGTCTGCCTCGTGGGAATACCGGAGGTGTTCCAGGCGATGGTGGACAATGAGGTGGAGCAGAAACGGTACTCAGGGCTGAAGGACCGGATTCTGGAGATTGATACATCTATGATGCAGAAATAGACCTGCACTATTTGTTCTAATATTTATATTTAACATGAAATTTAATAAAATTCTTGATGTCCTATATCCCCGCCGCTGTCCGGTATGCGGGGATATCACTGGCGGTTCCGGGCGGATGATCTGTCCGGACTGCCTTCATAAACTATCGTTTGTAAGATCACCGGTATGTAAAAAATGCGGAAAAGAGATTGAAGACGGGAGTCTGGAGTTCTGTCCGGACTGCATGCGCCATCCGCGTGCCTTTGAGTACGGGATCGCCTTATTAAATTACGATGAGGCGGCGAGGCATTCCATGGCGCAGATCAAGTACAATAATAAGAGAGAGTACCTGGATTTTTACGGGACAGCGCTGGCGGCACGGTACGGACGGACGATCCGCCGGATGCAGGCAGATGTCCTGGTTCCGGTACCGGTCCATGCCACGAGGAAAAAGACCCGGGGATTCAATCAGGCAGAGATTCTGGCACGGGTCATCGGAAAGAAGCTGGGGATTCCGGTAATACCGGAAATGCTGGTGAGAAATAAGAAGACGCTGCCGCAGAAGGATCTTTCGGCAGCGGAGCGGCTTAAGAACCTTTCCGGTGCCTTTGCGGCGGGGGAGATCCCGGAGGGGATCAGGAGCGTGATCCTTGTGGACGACATTTATACAACGGGCAGTACCATCGAGGCGTGCGCGAGAGCCCTGCGGGCATCGGGGATCAGCCGGATCTATTTCGTTGTGATCTGCATGACCGGGGGCAGATAGGACAGGGAAAAGTGATATGCATACAGGTTATAGAATGAGAGATACTGCATAAATATGCAAAAGCATATGCATAAACACTTGCTTTTTGTATAGGCCTGTGGTATAGTGGGTTCCGTCGAAAAAGTTGCAAATTCGTATTGGGTTAGAGGAGGAAAATATTATGAAAAAGGCGATTGCATTATGTTTAACTGCTGCGATGGCAGCATCACTTCTTACAGGCTGCGGCAGCAAAACTACAGAGACAACGGCAGCAGCAGAGAACAAGACAGAGACAACAGCAGGTGCGGCTGCAGAAGAAAAGAAAGATGAGGCAGCCGGAGTTGTTAAGGTGATCGAATATGATCTTACAGATGAGCAGTATGCATTCGGCGTGGATAAAGACCAGCCGGAGCTGCTTGAGCAGGTTAATGCATTTATCGCAAAGATCCAGGAGGACGGAACCTTCGATGCGATCTGTGATAAATATTTCAGTGATGGCGAGCCGGCTGCAGTAGAATCCGCAGAGTATGATGCTTCCAAGGATCAGCTGGTTGTTGCGACAAACGCATCCTTTGAGCCGTTTGAGTACGTAGACGGCGACAGCTACAAGGGAATCGATATGGAGCTTGCTTCTCTTCTTGCACAGGAGCTTGGCAAGGAACTTGTGATTGAAAATATGGACTTTGATGCCGTATGCTTATCCGTTGGCCAGCATAAATGTGATATCGCAATGGCTGGCTTAACGATTAACGAGGAGAGAGAAGAATATGTAACCTTCTCTGATCCGTATTATAAAGCATCCCAGAGACTGGTTACGCTGGCAGATGATACGGCTTTTGATGACTGCAAGGATGCAGCGTCCGTAGAAGAGATCCTTAAGGGCTTAAGTGCGAGCGACAAGATCGGCGGACAGCAGGGAACAACAGCCCAGTACTTCATTGAGGGCAGTGATGACTGGGGCTTTGAAGGATTTCCGGCTGAGTGGGTACCGTATAAGAGCGCATCTCTTGCAGTTCAGGATATGATCAATGGCAACTTGAAATATGTGCTCATTGATGCGGCTCCGGCGGAAAGCATCACAAAGGCGATCAACGCAATGCAGTAAAAATATTGGAAATACTGGTTATAAAAGCGGGGGCAGGATACGGTTCGCTCCCGTTTTTGACTGTACTGGAACATGGCTGGAAACGCTGTGTTTTTGCTATCTGGAGGTATTATGGGAAACTTCGGGAACAAATGGAACAAGTTTGTACAGATATTTATTGAGAAAAACGGTTACGTCAAGGTCGTACAGGGTCTGCAGAATACGCTTCTGATCGCGGTAGTCGGCATGCTCATCGGTGTTTTGATCGGTACCATCATCGCGACGGTCCGCGTCCTGCCGAAATATAAGACACTTCCGCGGGCGCTGAATGCGGTCTGCAGCTTCTATGTGGGTCTCTTCCGCGGAACCCCGATGGTCGTGCAGCTTCTGATCTTCTACTATGTTATGCTGCCGCTTATGGGGATCAAGCTGCCGGGTGTCCGTGTTGCCATGGTGGTCTTTGGCTTAAACAGCGGCGCGTATATTTCCGAGATCATGCGAAGCGGTATCCAGTCCGTTGATCCGGGACAGCTTGAGGCGGGACGTGCAGTTGGTCTTGGCTTTGGTCCTGCGATGATCCGGATCGTAATCCCGCAGGCAGTGAAAAATATTCTTCCGACTCTGGGCAATGAGTTTATTGCCCTGATCAAGGAAACCTCCGTTGTCAGCTTCGTCGGCGCGGCGGATCTTTACGTTGCCTTCAACTATATCGGAAGCAACAGCTACGAGTTCATGGTCCCGTATCTTGTCATGGCGGCGATCTACATCGTTCTCGTGCTGGTGATCTCAATTCTTGTAAAACTGATGGAAAGGAGCCTGAAGAAGAGTGATAGACGTCATTGATCTGAAAAAAACATTTGGTGATCTGGAAGTCCTGAAGGGAATCAATGTGACCATCAATAAAGGTGACATCGTTGTAGTCATCGGTCCGTCCGGCTCCGGAAAAAGTACATTTTTAAGATGCCTGAACTGTATGGAGGATCCGACCTCCGGCAGCATCATTTTTAACGGCGTAGATATCGCCGATATGCGCGTGGACATCAATATCCACCGCCGCCATATGGGCATGGTATTCCAGCACTTCAACCTGTTCAACAATATGACTGTGATCGAGAATATCATGATGGCGCCGGTCTATGTGCGCTGTAAAGAGTTAAAGAAGGCAAAGAGAAAAGGAACGCTGGCACCTGATGCGCCGAAGACAAAGGCGGAGATCAAGGCACAGGCGAGAGAGGAAGCCCTTGAGCTGTTACGCCGCATCGGTCTTGAGGATAAAGCAGACGTTTACCCGTCCACTCTTTCCGGCGGACAGAAGCAGCGTGTGGCCATCGTCCGCGCTCTGGCGATGAAGCCGGATGTGATCCTCTTCGATGAACCGACGAGTGCTCTCGATCCGGAGATGGTAGGTGAGGTACTGGATCTCATGAAGGAGCTTGCAAACGAAGGAATGACCATGGTCGTTGTAACCCACGAGATGGGCTTTGCGAGAGAGGTTGCAAACCGCGTGCTGTTTATGGATCAGGGAAAAATTCTCGAAGAAGCTCCACCGGAAGAATTCTTCGCGCATCCGAAGAATGAGAGAACAAAGGAATTTTTATCGAAGGTCCTGTAAATATTAGATAATGAAAAGCTTCTTGTTGCCTGAAAGATGGAAACGAGAGGCTTTTTTTATTTACGCGACAACTGACCAAAGTCCGCTCTTGCGCAAAATCTTGTTCTCAATAGTGCCCCTTCTCCTTGGCGTGCCAACTACACAGCAGCAGGGAACTTTCAGAAAGCAGTGCCTGGATACAGGGATCTGGTTCCTCTTGGCTCGCAGGTGAATGCGTTGGAAAAAAGATGATGCTTGTCTGAGCGAAGCGAGTTGCATCATCTTTTTTTCGTCCCTAGCAGTCGCCCGCAAGCCTAGAGGAACCTTCCCTGAATCCCACAAGCACTGCTTTCTGAAAGTTCCCTGCCCCGCCAATCAACTAAAACTCCACGAAAACTCTTATTTCTCAAGGAAATGCTTGACGCGCCGCAATTCTTATGTTACAATGTTCGGGCGAATGGAAGATATAGGTCTTTTTTTTATGCTCAAAAAACGATAGCAATGAATAGAGAAAAGGCCGCCTTACAAAGAAATTAAACGGAGGTGGAAGTCGTGCGCACTAAGATTACACTGGCATGCACAGAATGCAAGCAGCGCAACTACAACATGACGAAGGATAAGAAGACTCATCCGGACCGCATGGAGACAAAGAAGTACTGCAGATTCTGCAAGAGACATACGATGCACAAAGAAACTAAGTAATCCGGTTTGCAAGAAGGACGTGAATTTATGGGAGAAACGGCAAGTAATGAGAAAGCCCCTAAAACGGACTTTATCAAAGGCTTAAAAGCTGAATTCAATAAGATCATCTGGCCGGATAAGGATACGCTTACGAAAGAGACCGCTGTAGTAGTCGTATCAACAGTAATTCTGGGGATTGTTATCGCAGCCCTTGACCTGATCATCAAATTTGGTCTCAATATTGTACTTGGTTAAGGATGAGGTGAAGATATGTCAGAAGCACAATGGTATGTTGTACACACTTATTCCGGATATGAGAATAAGGTAAAGGTTGACATTGAGAAAACAATCGAAAACAGAGGTCTTCAGGATCAGATCTTAGAGGTCTCCGTCCCGCTGGAAGAAGTCATCGAGCTTAAAAACGGTGCTCAGAAGCAGGTCGAGCGTAAGATGTTCCCGGGCTATGTGCTGATTCATATGATCATGAATGACGACACATGGTACGTTGTACGGAACACCAGAGGTGTGACCGGATTCGTAGGACCGGGATCCAAGCCGGTGCCGCTTTCAGAAGAAGAGATGATGAGCCTTGGCTTTAAGACACCGGATGTCGTTGTGGATTTCGCCGTCGGAGATACCGTCGTTGTTACGGCCGGCGCATGGAAGGATACAGTCGGTGTCATTAGAACCGTCAATGAGTCCAAGCAGTCCATTACAATCAACGTCGAAATGTTCGGCCGTGAAACACCGGTGGAACTGAGCTTTTCTGAAATCAAGAAGATGTGACCGTAAACGGACTAAGATCCGGACCGGTCGTCCGTACCTTTTTTAGGAAAACGGACTTTGTGCCCGCGTGGGAGGGAAATCCCCGACATTACCACATTATTTAGGAGGTGCCTAATTATGGCAAAGAAAGTTACAGGTTATATTAAATTACAGATTCCTGCCGGCAAGGCAACACCGGCTCCGCCAGTTGGACCGGCTCTTGGACAGCACGGTGTAAACATCGTACAGTTCACAAAGGAGTTCAACGCTAAGACTGCTGATCAGGGCGATATGATCATCCCGGTTGTTATCACAGTTTACGCTGACAGAAGCTTCAGCTTCATCACAAAGACTCCGCCGGCTGCTGTATTATTAAAGAAGGCTGCAAAGATCAAATCCGGTTCCGCAACACCGAACAAAGCAAAGGTAGCTACTCTTACAAGAGCTGAGGTACAGAAGATCGCTGAGCTCAAGATGCCAGACTTAAACGCTGCAAGCATCGAGGCTGCTACAAGCATGATCGCTGGTACTGCTCGTTCCATGGGTATCACCGTAACAGACTGATCGTAAGCAACTGAATGGAGGACGGACCTCCATATACAGCAACAATCACGTGGGAGGGAGGACTCCCGACACTACCACAGGAGGTTTTTTATAATGAAAAGAGGAAAAAGATACGTAGAAGCGGCAAAAGCTATCGACCGCGCTACTCTTTATGATACAGCAGATGCAATCGCATTAGTTAAAAAGTCTGCTGTTGCTAAATTTGATGAAACAATCGAGGCTCACTTAAGAACAGGCTGTGATGGCCGTCATGCTGATCAGCAGATCCGTGGTGCAGTAGTTCTGCCGCACGGAACAGGTAAGACTGTTCGTATCCTTGTATTCGCAAAAGGACCGAAGGCTGATGAGGCTCAGGCTGCAGGCGCTGACTTCGTTGGAGCAGAGGATTTAATTCCGAAGATCCAGAACGAAGGCTGGTTAGATTTTGATGTAGTTGTTGCTACACCGGATATGATGGGCGTTGTTGGACGTCTTGGCCGTGTACTCGGACCGAAGGGCTTAATGCCGAACCCGAAGGCCGGTACCGTAACAATGGACGTTACAAAGGCTATCAAAGAGATCAAAGCTGGTAAGATTGAGTACAGACTCGATAAGACAAACATCATTCACGTGCCAGTAGGTAAGGCTTCTTTCACAGAAGAACAGTTAGCGGACAACTTCCAGACGCTTATGGATGCAATCAACAAAGCAAAACCGAGCACAGTAAAGGGCGCTTACTTAAAGAGCGTTACTCTTACTTCCACAATGGGCCCGGGCGTTAAGTTAAACGTAGCTAAGTTAACAAACTAGTCGATTGTGTCATTTTAACTGTCAGACATTGATCTGGTTCTGCGCCCCAGCGGCGTACAACCGGATTGACCGTCTGGCAGTATTTTAATGCAAAAAACTAAAAAAGTGATTGACAATCCAAATATATTATGATAAACTATTTGGGTATTGAATGCCGAAGACAGCAGGTGCCGTAAGGCGTAAGGTAAAAACACCTGCCGAGGGACGTACAAAACTCACACAGAATTTTGTAAACCTCTCGGTCTGCGGACAGAGAGGTTTTTCTGATAAGCGAAAAAATGCTGTGACGGCGAATCCAATACTAAATAAAACAGGAGGTAAACCATTCATGGCAAAAGTTGAATTAAAGCAGCCGGTAGTTGCTGAGATCGCTGAAGTCCTCAACGGAGCAAAGTCTGCTGTAGTCGTTGACTACCGTGGATTAACTGTTGAGCAGGATACTGCTCTTCGTAAACAGTTAAGAGAAGCTGGTGTTTCTTATAAAGTATATAAGAACACAATGATCCGCTTCGCTGCAAAGGGAACTGAGTTCGAAGCACTTGAGCCGCATCTTGAAGGACCGACAGCACTTGCTGTTTCTAAAGAAGATGCAACAGCTCCGGCCAGAGTATTAGCTGAGTTCGCAAAGAAAGCTGACAAGCTTGAATTAAAAGGCGGCGTTGTAGAGGGAACATACTACGATGCAGCAGGTATCGGTGTGATCGCAAGCATCCCGTCCAGAGAGGTTCTTCTTGGAAGACTTCTTGGAAGCATGCAGTCCCCGATCACAAACTTCGCACGCGTTCTCAACCAGATCGCAGAGAAGAACGGCGAAGGCGCAGAAGCTCCGGCAGAGGCTTAATCCTCATCCCGGTCCTGCAGGCGGAAACACGCATCGCGTGATCCCGTCAAAGGCAGCATAGATGCTGTATAAAAGTTGTGAAAAACAAACGTGAAATATAAATTATTATGGAGGTAAATTATAATGGCAAAGTTAACAACCGCTGAGTTTATCGAAGCTATCAAGGAATTATCCGTATTAGAGTTAAACGAATTAGTAAAGGCTTGTGAGGAAGAGTTCGGTGTATCCGCAGCAGCAGGCGTAGTAGTTGCAGCAGCAGGCGCTGGCGCAGCAGCAGAGGAAGAGAAGACTGAGTTCGACGTTGAGCTTACAGAAGTAGGCCCGAACAAGGTTAAAGTTATCAAAGTTGTTCGTGAAGTAACAGGTCTTGGCCTCAAGGAAGCTAAGGACGTTGTAGACGGCGCTCCGAAGGTTCTTAAGCAGGGTGCATCCAAAGACGAAGCTAACGACATCAAGACAAAACTTGAGGCTGAAGGCGCTAAGATTACTCTTAAGTAATCAACTTTTATACTTTGAATGTTTTGATCCGCAGGAAGGTGACTTCCTGCGGATTTTTTCATGTAACAGGAAATTCCGAGGAATTCCCCGTTACATAAAAAGGCACATTCTTTTCATTTTGGGGCGATTGTAAGTAATTTGGCGGTGGAAAGACAGGCGCTTATGTGTTAAAATGGATAGCATGAAAATGGCATTGCCTGCCCATTATGCGTATCAATGATCGGGCGGGACAAAAAGGAGAAAGAAATGATTGAAGAATTAGTAAAGAGATACCCGGTTCTGGAATCCGTAAAGGGGCAGATCGAGGATGCATACAAGATCTTGGAGACATGCTATGAGGACGGAGGAAAGCTTCTGATCGCCGGAAACGGCGGAAGTGCCGCAGACTCTGACCATATCGTCGGGGAGCTGATGAAAGGTTTTGTAAAGCGTCGCCCGGTATCTGCGGAACTCGCCGAGGCGTTAAAGCAGACAGACCCGGAGAGAGGGGAAGAACTGGCGAAAAAGCTTCAGGGCGGGCTCCCGGCCATCGCCCTCACAAACCATGCGGCTCTCTCCTCAGCATTCGCAAACGATGTGGATGGAATGCTCTCTTACGCACAGCAGGTAAACGGCTACGGAAAAGCAGGGGATGTGTTCCTCGGAATCAGCACCTCCGGAAACTCTGAGAATGTGATGTATGCCGCTGTGACCGCAAAGGCAAAGGGACTTAAAGTTGTCGGTCTTACGGGAAAGACAGGCGGAAAGCTCGCAAAGCTCGCAGATGTCGCTATTATCGTGCCGGAGCAGGAGACCTATAAGATCCAGGAACTCCACCTGCCGATCTACCATGCGCTCTGCCTGATGCTGGAAGACAGATTTTATGCGGAATAGTACCGATATGATAATACATGTCTGCATGATGTTGAAAAATCCTATGAATGCCTGCGGACGATATCCGGATGTGCGAATGGGCAGACAGCAGGAATCATGCCGGAGAAGAACCGCAACCGGGGGAAAATTATGAAGAGACGGGAATGTGCCTCGTTAATTATTCTGGCATTGGCGGCGGTACCCGCACTGTTAGTTGCCATCGGACAGGTTTATGTGACAGGCGTAGACGGGATCAGGCTCAGAAGAACGGAGACCATCGACCTTCTGACGGAGATCGCGGTGCTGTTCTTTTTATATCTGTTCACGATCTGGAAAATTGAATCGAACCGGATCCGGACAGGTGCGGTACTTCTCATCACAGCCGGATTTCTCTGGATCCATCAGGCATTCACGGCGATGATCCTGTCAGGCACGTATGTGCTGGTGCTTTTGATGCTCGGCGCACGGATCCGCAGAGGGATGGACCGTGAGCACAGATGGAGGGAGTACCATGTGATCACAGGGCTGGCGGACTTCCTTCTTGGAAGTGGATTTATGATATGCCTGTTCTGCCTGGGATCCCTGTTTTTCGGATGTGGGATCACAAGCTTCCGGTTTCTCACAGTGGTCATCGCTGGACTTCTGGCTGGGTACCGGATGATGGAATTGAGGGCGGCGGGAGATAGCGGAATGCCGTGGAAACGCGTGCCGCAGAGAACCAGGATCTCCCTGGAGATGTCCATCTGTATCGCGCTCATGTTCGCCATGATCCTTTTGCAGGCGGGACGAATGAATATCTGTGCCGACTACGATTCCCTCCATTACGGACTGCGGAATGAGTATGTTCTGGACAACGGCGGCGGAATCTATGAAAATCTCGGAATGGTCAATGTGGTGTACACCTATTCGAAAGGCCTTGAGACACTGCTTTTACCGATCTCCGGGCTGCCGTCCTACGGATTTTTCCTGAGCTTCCAGATCTGGATGACTGTCGGCACTCTGATCGCGGCGGGACAGATCGTGGAGCTGTTTGTCGGAAGAAGGTATGCGGTGAGATGCATGACACTTCTCTCCTGCATTCCGGGAATCATGAACATGTCCATCACGGCAAAGACGGATTCCATGACGGTGTTTATGCAGCTTGTACTGCTGCTGTTTCTTCTGCTCTATATCCGCAGACAGAGGAGCGCGTATCTCGTGCTGGCGGTGGACGCCTACCTGATGACACTCGTGTTAAAGCCAACGGCACTTGTATTTTCAACGGTGGCCGCGGGAACGGCGGGGCTTTATATCCTGCTCACGAGACAGCTGAAATTCCGGCTGAAGGGAAGTTTTCTTCCTTCCTGTATCTATATGATCCCGATGTGGCTTCTCATCTGGTACCGGACATGGCTGCATACGGGACTTCCGCTGACATCCGTGTTCAACTCGATCTGGGCGGCCCTCGGATTTACCGTGAGGTACCCGTACCGGTTTGAAAGTCTGCCGTCGAACGGCGGATCCATGATCTCAATCGAGGGACTGAAGCACATTTTAAAGAGAATTTATGGTGTCCTCATGGCCCCTGTGGGCGAGGACATGGCCCATGTGCGGATTGCCTGGGGCACACCGCTGCTTCTGCTCTTTCTTCTTCTCGTCTGTCTGCCGGTGCTGGCGGATGTGAGAAGATCGAGGCAGAAAGAGAAAAATACCTTGATCTGTCTGGCCTTGGTATTTGTGACGAACGGACTCATGAGTCTCATGGCTCTTTACCTGTTATGGCAGGTGGACGGCAACTATTTCCTGCTTCTCTATGCGCTGTCAGCGATCATGGCGGTGATTGTGGTAGGAAAATTAAAGAGCGGTTTCCTGCGCGGGTCCATATGCAGGATGCTGGTACCGTTTATTCTCTTTAATGTGACCATCACGGCGGTGAGCAACTGGGGTGGAACCCTGGGACTGACACCGGTGAAGTTCATCCACAGGGGATATTATGATCATATGGAAGAGTCCCATGAACTGCTTGCTTTCTACGGAAATGAGAAGATATGGGATATCCTGGCGGAGAACCCGAGAACCCGCGTCGTCGTATTCGGTGAGCAGCCGGAAATGCTGAGGTTCCCGTGCAGCACTCAGAGTTACACGGACATTGAGGGAAGCGGTGGAAACTTTAATCTCTCATCCAGCCCGGAGGCGCTGGCGGACTTCTTTACATTCGCGGGAGTAGATTACATCTATCTCGGAAGCGGATACTTAAAGCCTGGAACGGATGGATTCCGGAACGTGACAGGTCTCTTAAAACAGGGGTATCTTATGGATCTCCTGTATGAAAACGGAAACGGGCTTGCGGTATTCTCGTCTGATCCGAAGAACCTCACCGAGGAGGAGAGTGAGGCGCTTTTAGCGGAGTTTACTGAAAAATACTGGCCCGGAGAACAGCAGTAAGGGGATAAGACATGAATTTACAGGAGAAGATCCTGAAAGTGTGGAGGAGGTGGAGCCCGGAGCTCCTCATCTTTGCGATCTTTCTGGGATTTGGATTTTGGATCAACCGTGGAGTGGAATTAAAGGGACTTTACATGGATGACCTGTATCTCTGGTCCTGCTACGGGAACCAGTCATTTACGGAGTATGTATTCCCAATGGGCAGCAGCCGCTTCCGCTTCCTGTTTTATCTGGCGTCCTGGCTGGAGCTTTTCTTCATCGGGGGACATGTGGAATGGATGGTTCCATTCAACATCATCCTGAATACGGGAATCGCATACAGCATTTACAGGATGGCGGTGTCATTCAGCGACGGGCGAAGGATCATAAGCTTCGCTGTGGGGATTCTCTACCTGTCATCCAGAATGGCATATTATCAGATCGGCCAGTTTTACGGTCTGATGGAGAGCCTGGCGCTCTGGGCAGCGCTGGGGATACTGTGGTTTCTGTACCGGTATGTGAATGAGAAAAAAACGGGGGCCTTTCTCATGGCAAACCTCCTGTATTTCGTGGTCAGCTTCATTCACGAACGGTATATGGCGCTTCTTCCATTGTTGCTTCTGGCAGTAGCCCTCGGATTTGGAAAGGGACTGGCGCCGGAGACTGTGACAGCGGAGACAGGGAGAAATAGTGAACCGAACCGCGCCGCGGAGCCGGGACGAAGCCGCGGAAGAGGACAGAGCCGCGGGGCGCAGAATAAAAAAGAGGCGGCGGCCCGCACAGCAGCGGCTGAGGAGAAGGTTGGTTTCCATCTCCCGAAGCTCCTGCTTTTCGTGATCACGCTTTTCGTGTTCGGCGCGATCCAGATGATCCGCCTTTACACTATCGGAACGCTTTCACCGGCGGGAACCGGCGGAACTGACGTGGCAGATACTTTTAAGTTCACGGACGCCATTGGACAGGCACTGAACCAGGTGGGACTCGTGTTTGGGAGAAACTCCGGACCGCTCCACCTCTGTATCGAACCGTTTGCGGACAGCCCGGATAGAATCAAAAATCTAATCCTGGCGGCGGAGGCAATTCTGGGTGTCGGCGTTCTGGCGGCTGTGATCGGTATGATCCGGGCGCGGGATGAGATCGTCTGCCATTTAAAGAACGCGGTGCTGTTCCTTGTGTTTATCACACTCTGCATCGGCAGCTCCAGCGTGACGATCCGTGTGGAGATGCGCTGGGTCTATGTGGCTTACGCGGCGGCGCTTCTGTTCTTTGCCTACCTGTCACGGGTGATGGGGAAGGCGGGGATCCTGGTGCTGTTGTACGGCTGCCTGATCTTCCCGGTGGAGACATATTACCGGGACAACTGGGACAACCTGTATCTGTGGGCGCCCCAGAGCCAGTATAATTCCCTGGCGGAGAAGACATACGGAACATACGGGGACGATATCTTCGACAAGGAGATCTACATCATCGGGAAGGATTTTGAGATCAGTGATTTTAATGCTGAAACATTCCTGAAAGTATATGCAAAAGATAAAACAAATGTTCCGAAGCTCCAGTTTATCGACAGTGACATGGATCTCAAGGAGATCACGGATGACATGGTGCTCCTGTGTGAGGATCCGGAGCACAACGCATACAACGATGTGACGGAGATCGTGAAGAGGCAGAGGTTCGACACGCCCTTCGGCAGCTATTCGGACGGATGGATCGATGAGCACGCGAAGATCGTTCTGACAAACGGGGAGAGCAGCAAGCTGACCTTAAAGTGCTACTACCCGGGCAGGCTTACAGGCGGTGAGACCTGTAAGATCAAGGTGAACGGACGGCAGATGGCTGATCTTGTATTTACGGACAACACGATGTACTACGAGATCCCGGCTGCGCCGTATCAGAGATTTACCGTGGAATTTTCCTGCAACTTCTATGTGAAAGGGGCGAAGGAACACCGCGGGGAGGAAAATCTGGCGATGGTCGTGAAGGTGGTAGACCAGTAAAAGAGGCAGGTCCGCAGAAATTTTTGCGGACCAACGGGAAAACGCAGGAATGAAATTTTCTGCAAAAGGGCAGCCGGAGAAGGCTGCGACAGTAAAAAAGGAGAATCAGAAGAATGAATGGACAGCAGTGGGCTCCAATGTGCGCGGGCTTTGCCGTTGCTGTGGTCCTGTTCCTTGTACTCGGGTATTTCCTGAGGAAGAGGGACATGACTGCCCATCTTGCTCCCGTAAAGCGGGAACTCAAGAAGGAAAAGCAATGGCTGCGGCGCGGGGAGTATAATGCGGCTATGGTAAAGGGCCGCCAGAATCTGGAACTGTTTCTGAAGCTGGTGGCGGAATTTAATGGGATCGAGCTCGACAATTCTGCCCAGGCGATGGCGAACGCCAAGAGCGGTCCGGATGGAAGAGGACAGCGCGAAACTTACCGGATGAACGGGAGAAAGCGTCAGAGAGTCATGACATTCCAGCAGTTTGGATGGTGGCTCGACGAGAATGGGTATCTGGACCGGGTCGGAAAGTGGGAATTGAACGAGATCCGCGTGATCGGAAACAAGGCGGTTCATGAGAACTATGTTTCTAAGGAAGATGCCTGGAATCAGTACAATTATATGGAAGATGTTCTGCGGATCGTCGCTGACCACCACGCAAACCGGCGGAAACAGAGAGGACCGGCGGTTAAAAAGAGCCAGACGGGGTGCCATGGGGCGAGCGTGAAGAAGACGTCCGTGGCACAGATGAAAGGACGCAGACAGGGGCAGTCAAAGAGTGGAGGACAGAGTCAGGCAGGAAAAAGCCAGGCGAAGAACAGCGGACAGGGACATGCCCGGAAGCGTGAAGGCGGAAAGCAGACCAGTGGCGGGAACGCGAGGCAGGACGCAAAGGTAAGCGGCAATCAGAGAGTGGTTCAGAAGACCGAGGGAAAGAAAACGGCGGAACAGAAAAGCACTGAGAATAAGCAGACATTGAGAAAGCCGCAGAACGGCAGCAATGGGAAGGCAGCTGGAAAGAATGAGACGTCGGAGAGAACTCAGCAGAAGAGAGAAGTAAAAACAGCGGTCAATAAAGCCCAGCAGAGCAGGGAAGTAAAGATTGTAGAGAAGACCGCAGAGAATGCCCAGCCGGAGAAGCTGAGTTCTTCCGCGAAGAGGCGTCAGAGAAGAAAGCGCGCGAAAGCAGCCAGAGAGCAGGCTGAGGCAGCAGGAATGGTTCGCGAGACTGCACCGCAGAGTAAGGCAGCAAAGCCGACAGAAAAAATAGCAGAGCCGACAGAAAAAACGGTAAAGCCGACAGAAAAACGCACTGTGTGTCATGGGAAAGAGACAGATCGCCAACCGCGCCAGGTACAGCCCCAGACTTCCATGAGGATCGTGACACTCAGTCAGCCAACCGGCGGATGGACAGCGGGAACTGATAAGAAAGAGACAGTGAAGTCAGAAAAGTCAAAGAAGAACACAGCACCGCAATTGAAGCGGAAGAGTGGAGAAGCGGAAAAGCGGACGCAGGGGAATATTGCAGCAAGGCAGACACAGAATGAAGGCGCAGCAGATCCGACAGCGAGACGCCGCCGCAGACCGAAAAGAAGACCGGCAGCGGAACATGCAGGAAATAACGTAGGAAGAACCGCAGCAGGCGGAGGAGATCATGAAGAATAAGAAAAGCTATGTCTATATCGGACTTCCAGTTCTGGGGATGATTTTTTATCTGGCATATATCAGGCGCTCCGCCATTGACATGGTGTATTCCGATTATATCCGGCTCATCAATTCCTATCTGCCGGACGTGTGGAACCCGGATAAGTTTTTTGTGGCGGATCTGCTCACAAGAATTCCGGTGAACTTCTTAGAGCGCGGACTGAATGTCATGATCTTTGGATACAGCGTCACTGTGGACCGGATCATGGGCATCCTCGGATTTGGACTCTCCGCCCTGGTCATCGGCCGGTACAGCAGGAAAAAGGAACTCTGCCCGGTCTGGTACGCGGCGATGATGATCGTTATGTTCAGCCTTAATAAGTGGGAGATGCTGTACAACGGAACCGGATGGGCGCATTTCCTGGCATTCGGATTGTTTTTCTGGAATTATGCCCTGCTGGATCAGGTGTACGAAAAGGGATTCCGAAACGCGAAGAAATCGGAGCTTGTACTTCTCTTTGTACTGCCGCTTGTGATCACCATAGGGGCGGCGGGACCGTACTGCGCGATCTACACGGTAACGATCGTGATGGCGTACCTGTTTATTTACGTGCGCGATATTGTAATTGCAAAGAGTTTATCTGGAAAATATCAGGCAAAGGCCGACAGACAGAATTTAAGCAGCACGGATAGGAAAAACGTATCGGGCAAAGGCAGGGAAAACGCTGGCGTGATCGGTGTAATTTCAGATGATCTTGCCGGAATCGGAACCGCCCGCGTGATCGCCCTGATCGCAGTGGCAGTCATTCCGTTTCTCATTTACCTCTGGAGCAACTCCCAGGCGGTTTACGAGTATTCGGGAGCGGTAAATGTGCCGCTCTTTACGGCTTTCCGACAGGATCCGAAATTTTTTATTAAATTTCTTCTTAAGTCTTTTGCTTCCATGGTTTTTGGAGTAGAATTGATTGACAGGAGCTTTGCAGGGATTCCGGGGAAGGTCTGGTGCGCGGTCGGCGTGATCGTCCTGTTTGCGTATTTCTTTGCGCTGTGGATGAATTTTTATTACCGGATCGAGAAACAGACGATCCTGCCGCTGATGCTCCTGGCAGGCGGTGGTATGAACCACCTGATGGTGCTTGTGAGCCGGTATATCTTTATGCCGAATGACAAGTATGGGATGAGTTCCCGGTATGCGCTGCAGTATCAGATCGGTGTGATCGGAATCTTTCTTACGTTCGCTCTGGCTGCGAAGTGCGGATTCTGTAAAAAGGAAGAATGCAGGGAAAGCAGAGGCACAGAGCCGAAAGGGGCACAGCATATCAGCAGGACTGAAAAGGATCCTTTGCCAAAGCTGGTAAAGAGATTATCGATCGCCCTCGCCGCCATGTTCCTCATCGGAAACGTGATGACGACGGCGGAGGAATTCCGCTTCGGAAAGTACCGGAAAGAACATAACCGGGACGAGGTAAAACAGATCTTATTAAATTTTGAAAACGAGTCAGACAAAACACTGGAGGACGCGCTGGAGTATCACAAACCGGGATGCCGGGAAGCACTTACGGTCCTCAAAGAAAACGGTTGGAATATATGGAGGTAAACCTATGAAAGTAGTAATCCTGGCAGGAGGATTCGGAACAAGGATAAGCGAGGAGAGTCATTTAAAACCAAAGCCGATGATCGAGATCGGTGAGAAGCCGATCATGTGGCATATCATGAAATATTATTCCCAGTTCGGGTATAACGAATTTATTATCTGTCTGGGATACAAACAGTATGTGGTAAAGGAGTTCTTTGCGGATTACTTCCTTCACACATCTGATGTGACCTTCGATCTTGCGAACAACAGCATGAAGGTCCACAACAACTATGCGGAGCCGTGGAAGGTGACTCTGATCGACACAGGACTCAACACCATGACCGGCGGACGCGTAAAGAGGATCAAAGAGTATGTGGGAAATGAGCCGTTTATGCTGACCTACGGCGACGGTCTTGCAAACATCGACTTAAAGGCACTGGAAGAGTTCCACAGAAGCCATGGAAAGCTCGCAACCATCACGGCAGTCAATATCGGACAGCGCTTCGGTGTCCTCGACCTCGAGGATAACGGAAAGATCAATTCCTTCCGCGAGAAGAATGACGATGACGGCAGCCTGATCAACGGCGGTTACATGGTATTAAATCCGGGCGTATTCGACTACATTGAGGGCGATTCCACCGTATTCGAGCAGGCACCGTTAAGAAACCTCGCAAAGGACGGCGAGCTCATGGCATACCGCCACGAGGGATTCTGGAAGTGCATGGATACCCAGCGCGAGAAACAGCAGTTAGAGGCGATGTGGCAGTCAGGAAACGCGCCGTGGAAGATCTGGGAATAGGTTCACACGCCTGCTTTCCGGAAGCCGCTGTGAGGATCGCAGAAAACGGCTGCGCGGAGAGCAAAAATCCGTAAATGGAGATACGAAAATGAATTTGGAAGAAGTATTTAACTTTTATAAAGGAAAGAAGGTCCTCGTAACCGGACATACCGGCTTTAAGGGAACCTGGCTTTCCAGGATCCTTGTAAACGCGGGGGCGGAGGTCACAGGATATTCCTTAAACCCGCCGACAGACCCGGCACTGTTCAACATGGCAGGTCTTGAGGGTAAGATGAATTCTGTCATCGGTGACATCAGGGACCTCGCCCATTTAAAGCAGGTATTCGAGGATACAAAACCGGAGATCGTCTTACATCTGGCGGCACAGCCTATCGTGCGGGACTCCTATAAGGATCCGGTCTACACCTACGAGACGAACGTCATTGGCACCGTCAATATTTTGGAGTGTGTCCGCCTGAATCCGTGCGTGAAGTCTTTCTTAAACGTGACGACGGATAAGGTCTACGAGAACAGGGAGTGGGAGTACGGCTACCGCGAGGTGGACCGCCTGGACGGCTATGATCCGTATTCCAACAGCAAATCATGTTCCGAGCTTGTGACACACAGCTACAGGAAGTCCTTCTTTGCGGACGGACACTGCGCGATCTCAACCTGCCGTGCGGGAAATGTCATCGGCGGCGGCGACTTCGCGAATGACCGTATCGTTCCGGACTGCGTCCGCGCGGCGATGGCGAAAAAGCCGATCGTTGTCCGCAATCCGCATTCTACCCGCCCGTACCAGCATGTGCTGGAGCCGTTAGCGGCATATCTCATGGTTGCGAAGGCCCAGTATGAGGACGGAAAATACGCCGGATACTACAACGTGGGACCGGATGACAAGGACTGCGTGACCACGGGTGAGCTTGTGGACATGTTCTGCAGCGCCTGGGGAAATGGACTTTCCTGGGAAAACAAGAGCGACGGAGGTCCTCACGAGGCAAACTTCTTAAAACTCGACTGCTCCAAGTTGAAGACCACATTTGGATGGCATCCGCGTTATGGCGTGAAGGAAGCCATCGGACTCACTGTTGAGTGGTGCCAGGAGTATGAGAAGAACGGCGATGTTGTGGCTGTCATGGACAGACAGATCAAGGAGATGTTCCAGTAGAACAGAAGAAAATAGTCCACTATTTGAAAAAGACAGGAAACCTGGAGGTGCGTGCAGAAACTTCCCGGCAAATGAAACATTGTATACAGCAGGAACGAGTTCAGAAATTGGTCTGCTGTATCATCAGGAAAGGAAAAAGTTATGTTTGAAAACAAGACAGAGGCGGAGGCAAGAAAAGAGATCCTTGACCTCGTAGCCGAATATGCCGATAAATTCCATAACCAGAAAAAGGAATTCCATGAGGGAGACCGTATTCCGTACGCGTCCCGTGTGTACGACAGCAGGGAGATGGTAAACCTTGTGGACAGCTCCCTGGAGTTCTGGCTTACATCCGGACGTTACACGGATGAGTTCGAGAAGAAGCTCGCAGAGTACCTTCATGTGCGCTACTGCGCCCTCGTAAACTCCGGTTCCTCCGCAAATCTGATCGCATTCATGACACTTACATCCCCGCTTCTCGGCGAGCGCCGTGTAAAGCGTGGGGACGAGATCATCACTGTTGCGGCAGGTTTCCCGACCACCGTAACTCCAGCGATCCAGTATGGCGCTGTCCCGGTGTTCGTTGACGTGACGATCCCGCAGTACAATATCGATGTCACAAAGTTAGAGGCGGCACTTTCCGATAAGACAAAGGCAGTCATGATCGCCCATACACTCGGAAACCCGTTCGATTTAAAGGCAGTGAAGGAATTCTGTGAGAAACATAACCTGTGGCTCGTTGAGGATAACTGCGACGCGTTAGGCTCCAGATACACCGTCAACGGTGAGGAGAAATTCACCGGAACCGTAGGCGATATCGGAACCTCCAGCTTCTATCCGCCGCACCACATGACCATGGGTGAGGGCGGAGCCGTTTACACGGACAATCCGCTGTTAAACAAGATCATCCGTTCCTTCCGTGACTGGGGCCGTGACTGTGTCTGCCCGTCCGGACATGACAACCTCTGCGGACACCGCTTTGACAGACAGTACGGTGAGCTTCCGCTTGGCTATGACCACAAATATGTATATTCCCATTTCGGATATAACCTGAAAGCCACAGACCTCCAGGCAGCCATCGGATGTGCCCAGCTCGAGAAATTCCCGACCTTCGTGGAGCGCAGACGCCACAACTTCGACCGCCTGAGAGCAGCTCTCGCTGAGACAGAGGACCGTCTGATCCTTCCGGTACCGGCTGAGAATTCCAGACCAAGCTGGTTCGGCTTCCTGATCACATGTAAAGAGGGAACTGACAGAAATAAACTCGTCCAGTACATCGAGAGCAAAGGCATCCAGACGAGAATGCTGTTTGCCGGAAACCTCATTAAGCATCCGTGCTTCGACGAGATGAGAGCAGAGAAAAAGGGCTACCGCGTAGTAGGAACCCTGGAAAATACGGACCGGATCATGAGTGACACCTTCTGGGTTGGCGTTTATCCGGGAATGACAGACGAAAAGATCGACTATATGGCAAAAGTGATTAAAGAGGGGCTGTTACAGTGAGCGGAGAAAAATCCTTTGACCTGACGAAAGTCCATGAGGTCAACTTAAAGCTTTTAAAGGAGATCGACCGGATCTGCAGAAAGTACAAGATCAAGTACGCACTGGATTCCGGCACGCTTCTGGGCGCGGTGCGCCACGGCGGCTTCATCCCGTGGGATGACGATGTGGACGTCATGTTCACGAGAAAGAACTACGAGATGTTCGCGAAGGTCGTAAGACGGGAGCTGCCGGAGGACATGTCCTTTGTGGAGCCGAACGAGTACCATGGCGGAAAGGCGTTCTACGACTTTATCTCCCGTGTGACCTACAATAAAAGCCAGAAGTTTGAGGACTCCGGAAAGATGGAGTTCTATGACGATAAGATCAGCCGCCTGAATGTGGACCTATTCATCGTGGACGGACTTCCGGAGGGAAAGCTCGCGAAGAAGCTCACAAAGCTCTCCCACTGCGTTCTCTACGGATTTGCCCTGGGACACCGGTATGAGATCGATTACAGCGATTACAAGGGCGTTATGAAGCTTTTTGTGGCAGTTCTCGCGACCATCGGAAAGCTGATCCCATTCCCGGTGATCTGGAAGCTGTGGAATGCCCTGTGCCATATGGACAGCAGGAAAGAGCGCCCGTTATATTTCTACACGGGTTACGCGCCGAACTGGTTCTATGTGGAGATGAAGAGGGAATGGGACGATGAGGTCGTCGAGATGCCTTTTGAGGACACAAGGTTCTACGCTCCGGCCGGCTGGGATGAGCTTCTGACGCAGCTTTACGGCGACTACATGAAGCTTCCGCCGGAGGAAAAACAGATTCCGGAACATTCCGATATGGAGATCAAAATTTATGACTAAACTGCTTTCGGTCGTTGTATCGGTATACAACGAGGAGCTGGCGCTAAGAGAATTCTATGCAGAGACAGGGAAGATCCTGAAAAGGCTGCCGGGAAACTGGGACTATGAGTTCCTGTTCGTGAACGACGGCAGCAGGGATCAGTCCCTTTCGATCCTAAAGGAGTTCGCGGCGTCGGACGAAAAAGTGAAGATCGTCAATTTTTCCAGGAACTTCGGGCATGAGGCGGCGATGATCGCAGGGCTGGACTATGCGGGCGGTGACGGTATCGTCTGCATGGACGCGGACCTGCAGCATCCGCCGGAGTGCCTGCCGGAGATCGTGGAAAAATTTGACGAGGGATATGAAGTGATCAGCATGGTCCGCACGAGGAATAAGACGGCGGGGCTGGTGAAGAATGTCACATCCGCGGCATTCTACAAGCTGATCAACCATCTCTCCGATGTGAAGTTTGAGGCCAACGCCTCGGACTTTTTTGCGGTGAGCAAAAACGCGGCGGAGGTTCTCAGGAACAACTACCGGGAGAAGGTCCGCTTCCTGCGGGGCTATGTCCAGAGCATCGGTTTTGAGAAGACCACCATCGAGTACGAGGCGAGACCGCGTTTTGCAGGGGAGAGCAAGTACAGCTTAAAGAGTCTGTTCAAATTTTCCATCAACACGATCCTGAGCTTTTCTGATCTGCCGTTAAAGCTTGGAATCTATTCCGGTGTGATCACAGCGCTTTTCGGACTGATCATGGTGATCTATACCGTCTATACCTGGAAAATTTATGGGGCGCCGAACGGCTATGCGACCATCGTGGTACTGATCTCGTTTATGTTTTCCGTGTTGTTTGTGATCGTGGGGATCATCGGCGAGTATATCGCGATCCTGTTTGCGGAGATCAAGGACAGGCCGGTGTATATCGTGAAAGATACTGCTAATGTCAAAAAAAACCGAAGCAAAGATACAGATGGACAGGATGTCCGGTAGGTTCTATGCATGGAAAATGATCCTGGCAGGAACTTTTTCAGCTGTGATCGGCGGACTCCCACCGGAACCACTGGAAAAACATTACAAAATCATGAATTATTTGTGTAAATTTGGGAAAAGGACTTCAAAAATAAAAAGGAATCGTATATAATACGTGAGTATGCCGATTTCCCGGAAAATTCTATTTAGCATAATGGGAGATCCGTTGAATTCAGAGGAGGAATTTTATCATGAAATTATTAAAGAGAATGGCTGTGCTGTCTTTAGTAGTTCTTGCCCTTGGCGGATGTACAAAGAGCAGCATTTCAACAGATGCACCGGTATCCGGAAGCGAAGAAGTGGATCCGGCAAAGCTGGAGTCTGATGACGATGACGAGACACTTCCGAGAGACCAGAACTTCCTTGTAGAGGATGAGACTGTAGAGACGACGATGTACGACTGGGAGCAGGCACAGAGCGAGTGCGACGGACTGTTCAACGACACATCTGCATTCCCGCAGTCTGTAAAGATGGAGTTCACTTATGATGAGTCCGCATTAAACATCGGTCTCACATGGACAGTAAAGAACGACACAACAAACGATGACGCTATGGAATATGCTGTGACAATGGTTAAGCAGTTCAACGATATCATCGCTGCACAGAGCATGGATCTTGAGAATTCCAGCACTGATTCCTTCGGAACACTCTGGAACCAGTTCTCCCTTGATGTAAAAGTTGTTACTGAGGGAGGAAAGGCACTTGTAGATAAGAGCTACAAGGCCGGAGAGAAGATCGACCTCAAGAGCAACGAGACTGCTGCAGAAGGTCCGGAGGACGTTGCAGACGATTCACCGAAGAAGCTTGACGAGACAAAGGCTTCCAAGTAATTAGTTGGAATAATTTTAACAGAATAAATAATTAAGACAATATAATGGCAGAATGCTTTTCAATGTGATCCAGAAAGCGTCCTGCCATTTTTTGTTGTCATATTTTCTTATGGTCTGCACAGACCTGCTGAACAGTAACAAACGCCGCACTATTCTTAACGGCAGAATAAATGCGGCGTTTATATATGGATTCAGTTTTAAATTTCAGACCTGCGTTTATTGACGCGGCTTATTTTGCACACTGCTTCACGAAGTACTCAAACATCGGAAGAGAGTCGGCACATTCCTTCGGGTTTGTAACCGGGCCGGTCATGCGCTCCGGGTGCCACTGTACGGACCAGATCGGAAGAGTCTCGTGCTGCACAGCCTCTGTGAAAGTGTGTCCGTTGGACTCGCCCCATGCGATGGCCTGGAGACCTTCGCCGAGCTTGTCGAGGGCCTGGTGGTGGTAGCTGTTTACTTCCATGGACTCGCCGTAAAGGTTTCCTAAGATGGAATCTTTCTTGAGCGTCACCTGATGGCAGACACCCTTGGAGTGATCACCGCCGAGCTGTGTCGGGATATCCTGGGTGAGAGTACCGCCGAAGTATACGTTTAAGATCTGGATTCCGCGGCAGATGCCCCAGATCGGTTTCCTGCGGTCAACGAAGGCCTTGATGATCTTGTATTCCAGATCGTCGCGCTGTGGGTCTGTGATGACGAAGTCAAACATCTTTTCCTGACCGTAGAGCTTTGGTTCAACGTCTTTACCGCCGCTTAAGAGAAGTCCGTCAGCGAGATCCGCGTACTCCTCAGCACAGTCGTTGTTGACTGCAAGGATCGGGATGCCGCCTGCGCGGCGGATATTCTCAGCATAGTTCTGGTTTAATGCCCATGTCGGTGTTCCGTTGGCTGCTGCGCCGGTTCCTCCGGTCAGTAAGATCAATGGTTTCATAATGTAATTCTCCTTTTCCATTTCTGCCGTCTGCCTGTCCCCGTAGTGAAATCTGACGGAATGGATCCGGCTGTCTCTCATACAGACAGAGCGGAAGTTGATAGATGGCAGCTGTTTAAAAAGTGAAACAGCTATGATAGTATATGATAATTCTGCAGCACAGGGCAGAAATCATCCGTTTTAAGCGATATGCCCCGGAAAGCGAAGCCTCCCGGGATCCGTGTCTGGCATCAGATGATGCAGGTCATCCCACATCAAGCCCGCTGTGGTAGGAATAGTTTCCAAGCTCTGCCAACAGCGCGGACATATCCGGCGGCCCGGATGGGACATTCGCGATCAAGAACGCATTGAGGTAATAGTAGACTGCATTGCATTTCTTCAAGGTCTGATGGTACAGATCCGGGAATGACGTCGTCGAGGCGATGGAATTATCCCATGGATTCGTCCAGACCTCATGGTCCAGGTTCAGGATATCGCGGACCTGGGCGGAAAGCTTATCCGTCACAAGCTTTTTAGAAGCGATCGGATGCTTTAGGAAGATTGATTCCAGAGAACCGATCACATGGGTCTTATGTCCCTCGGGATCGGACAGGATCCGGCTTCCGAAACGGATCGCGAAGATCGAGCGGGCAACCATTCCGTCTGTGACCTGGAAGTTGTTTTTCTCTGTGATCTGGTAGTAGGTGCGGTTGATGCACCGGCTGAGATATCTGGAGATAAACTGGCTCTCCTGGGCGTTTAAACAGAGGGAAGCGGTCTGGTTGAATTCGGACGGCTTTTTGTGCTTGAACTTCCAGAGCAGGATCGCGTCGATATCGTTTTCCAGGGCGGCATGGAGTCCATGACACTCGGTCTTTTTCTTATCGGTGCGGTACTTGATCCGCCCGTAGACGAAGGGGTGGCAGATCGAATCAGAGATATAGTGGCACATGAATCCTGCGAGGAATGCCGCCGCCTCCTCTTTCTGCTGTCTCGAGTGGATCTCGGTGAGCTCTAAGAGGCTGTTCTTAAAAAAGTCGTTTACCTGATACTCATGCATATGGGAGCCGACGTTGCGGTAGTCCCTGTGACGGAGGATCGGGATATTATAAAAGAAGATATCAGGTCCCTGGAGACCAAGCTGGTAGAGCCAGCGGTATTTGGATATCACATGTTTCAGGTAGTTGTTCGGAAGGTCATTGTAGGCCTTTACACCGAACAGGTAGTGAGTCGTAAATCCGGGCACAAGAATCATCTCCTTTGAAAGAAAATGCCAAGGTCCTGCTCCGGCGCGGACTTTGGCTTTCTGCTTGTGCAAATAAAAGCTGCCATGGGCAGACACAGTGTTTATTATAGCATAGATGTGTGGAAATGGGAATAAAACGTAGTAAGAAATAGAAAAGGTAAAAACGCGGCGGGCGGCGGTAATGCGCGGCGGGATAGAAAATGAGGCCGTCAGGCTGCAGGGCGTGATATGGAATGAATATGATTGGGGAGATCCATGATATTGTCTGGGGACCATGGACACCGGTACTGTTTTTGATGGTGGGGACCGTATACAGTGTGCGGATCCGGTTCTTTCAGCTCAGGAAGATCCCGCGCTGGTGGAACGCGACGATCGGGAACCTTCTCAGGGACAGGAAGAGTCATCAGGGATCCTTCCGGTCGGCATGTACGGCGCTGGCGGCAACCATAGGAACCGGGAATATCACGGGGGTGGCGGCGGCTGTGATCGCCGGAGGACCAGGTGCGGTGTTCTGGATGTGGGTGTCCGCCTTCCTCGGAATGGCGACGGCTTACGGGGAGACAGTTCTCGGGATCCGGTACCGGGAAAAAGGACAGGACGGCGGATGGATGGCGGGACCGATGATGTATCTCGAAAAGCGGCTGGGCTGTCCCAGGGCGGCAGTCCTCTACGGATTTTTCTGTATTCCGGCGGCTTTCGGCATGGGAAGCATGGTGCAGGCAAACGCGATCTCGGAGACGGTGTCCTATGTGTACGGAATCCCGGAGGCAGCCGTGGGGGTGATCCTTGTGGCGCTTGTGGGTATCGTGCTGGCAGGCGGCGGACGGCGGATCTTTCTCGCGGCGGAGCGGCTTGTTCCATTGTCTGCGGGGCTTTATACGGCAGCAGCGCTGGCAGTGATCATTCTGTATGCCGGGAATGTGCCGGGAGTGATCCTGGGAATTCTGGTGGATGCATTTTCCTTCCGCAGCGCTGTTGGCGGAGTCGCGGGTTACGGGATCTCCCGATGCGTCAGCTATGGGATCGCCAGAGGTGTCTTTTCCAATGAGGCGGGGCTCGGGAGTCTTGCAGTGTTAAACGGGAGCGCGGAGATGGCATCGGAGGAGCTTCAGGGGCAGTGGGCGATCTTTGAGGTATTTTTTGATACCATCGTGAGCTGTACGCTGACAGCGCTTGTGATCCTCTGCGTGGCGGGCAGCGGGACGGCCTCAGAGTTCGGGGCGGAGAACGGAGCATCGCTCACAAGTCTCTGCTTTTTTACAGCGCTTGGGAGTCCCGGCGGGTATGCGGTGGCGGTCTGCGTGGTGCTGTTCGCGTTCTCCACGATCATCGCATGGTACTATATGGGGCGGCAGGCGGCGGAGTATCTTGGCGGGAAGATCTCGGGAAAGATCCCGGCAGTCTATGCGGTGGGATATCTTCTGGCGGCGTTTCTCGGGTGTCTCGGGGCGATGGAGACGGTGTGGGAGGTCTCGGACATCTTTAATGGACTGATGGCGGTGCCGAACCTGGCGGCGCTGGTGCTGCTGGCGGGGGAGATCTATGCGCCGGGGGAAAAGCGGGATCCATAGCTGCTGCCTCACGCCGGAGAGGGGTGTGCGATACGTCTTACGGCGGTACAAAATTGCCCTTTTTCGTGTTCATATCTTGTTCAAAAAGTCTTCAAAATTCTTTTACACAATTCACACGATTTCTTCATGTTTTATGGATATCATATAACCATAAACAGAAAGACATCTGATATAGATGCTGCTTATAAGATTTTTTTCATAATACTCGAGCTGATAAGTGATTATCAGCTCTCCTCCCTTTTTCAAATAATTATTTTGTTGAAGAAAAGCACTCGGCGGGGTGCTTTTTTTCATGTATATAAGGAGAAATGCCGGATGGAAGAGAAAGTTTATGAATATTTAAAGAGACTCGTATCGGTTCCTGGGATTTCGGATACGGATGAAGAGCGGAAGACGGCGGAGGCAATTAGGGAGATCCTTGCGGAGCAGCCGTATTTTCGGGCATACCCGGAAAACTTCGGTACGGTGGAGATCCCTGGGGACGCGAGAAAGCGTCCGTTGGTTTACGGGCTGGTGTGCGGAAATAGGAAATCCGGACGGACGATCATTCTGACGGGACATGCAGGATGGATGGAAATGTACTGTTTTTGTCGGTTACGGATGAGGAGTCTTATTCCGTCGGCATGCGCGGCGCAGCTGGATTTCTTGCGGATCTTCGGGAGCGGGAAAAGCTTTCCTACGACCTTCTGATCGATCTGGAACCCATGGGCCGGGACGAGAAGGGACAGGAAGCAATGTGTAAAAACCGCAGAACTTCAGGCGGAAGCTGATGGAAGTACAGATACTGCAGACCCGGCATCGGAAAAATATGCGGACAGCGACAGTGAAGAAGATGCAGAAAAGAACGAAGCGCGGCAGAAATTTACAGTGCTCTCTTTCGCGGAACTCTCCGGACAATGCAGCGAAAAGGATGCGGATGGTTTTGAATGCTTTATGGCGGAATTGAAGGTCCGCACAGAAGCGCGGATCCGCAGCGGAGAGACAAATTACCCCCAGGCGACTATCGACATGATGACGGAGGTCCTGGACTGGTCCGGACTCACAGAGCCGGTGATGGTCATCAGCTTCGCCCCGCCGCTCTACCCGGCATACCACAGCAATCAGATGACCGGAAAAGAGGGCGCCGGAAGCTGGCAGTTCAGAAAGATCAAGAAAGCGTCTGAGGCAGCCGGATGCATGGTGAAGAAAGTCCACTACTTTACAGGAATCTCCGACCTCAGCTACTGCGGCACCTGCGGGGATATGGACTTTTCCGGCTATGCCGCCGAGACCCCACTCTGGGGCGGCGGCTACCAGGTAGACTTTGAAGAGATCGGAAAGCTGAATATCCCAGCCGTCCTCATGGGCCCATGGGGAAAGGACATCCACAGGAGAACAGAGCGGGTGAACAGGAAGAGCCTGCTTGTGGAGCTGCCGGAGATTTTACATGCATTGATAGAAGACCAATCTTAAAAGAGTAATGAAATCGACCAGCAGTATGCGGATATCGCTTTAATAGAACAGAAGGAAAGATCGCTTATCGGATGCCATTTTTTCTACAGGAAAATGTCCTAAAAAAGTAAGAGAAAAGATAAAACGCTGCAATGTTTTTCTGTTATACTCCTTAATATAAAAGACGTGTTTTCGTATGGTTCACAGTCAACGCAGGAAATACGCATATCTGCAGGCATGTTTTGGAGTGTGAAACCATACCATTCAGGGATAAGGAGGAATCCAGTATGAAGAAAAGAACATTGGCGGCGGCAGGTTTGGCAATGATGATGGCGGTTTCCCTTGCGGGATGCAGCACGACGGTGTCTGTGCCGGATACTGTGAAGGTTGAGAACGTGGGAGACAGCTCGGACGGGAAGATCACCATGGACAGCAGTGAGACGGTGAAGATCGTGCCGGATATGGCGAAGATCGTGTTTGCGGTGAGATCTGAGGCGAAGGCTGCAGATGAGTGCCAGCAGAAGAATACGGAGAGCTTAAATTCCCTGACCGAATACCTGAAAGGACAGGGAATTGATGAGAAGTCCATCAGTACTTCCGGGTATTATCTGAATCCGCGATATGACTGGAGCAGCAACACGAGAAAGCTTATCGGATACGAGATGCAGACCGAGGTGACCGTCTCCGATGTGGCGGTGGACCAGGTCGGCACGCTGCTCTCCAATGGCGTCGGAAACGGGGCGAATGAGATCTATTCCGTGTCTTACTATTCCAGCGGATATGATGACGCGTATGCGGAGGCGTTAAAGAAAGCAGTTGATCTTGCCCGGACGAAGGCGGAGGCACTTGCGGAGGCCAGCGGACGGACACTCGGATATGTGGTGAGTATTGAAGAGTATTCGGACAGCCAGTACGGCAGATATGTGGACGGCGGCGTGAACCTGAAAAAGGAAAGCGCTGTAATGGCGGCAGCCGGGGCAGAGGACACCGCGGCAGATATGAACGTGATGCCGGGAGAGATGGAAGTCAGCGCGAATATTAAGATCGTGTTCTCCATGGGAGACTAGGTAATTCACAGGGCATGGACCGGAAAACAGTGGACATCCAGGACCATGCCCTGTATAATATAGGGTACGATCAAGTGGCTGTCCAGTATCCTGGCAGTCATGTAAATTACTGTTCAGACGGTAAAAGCCCACAGTTAAAAAGGAGAAAGACAATGGCAGAAAAGAAAAATCCGGTCATTACCATCGAAATGACAAACGGCGATATCATCAAAGCTGAGCTTTACCCGGACGTTGCTCCGAATACGGTAAACAACTTTTTAAGTCTTGTAAATAAGGGATTCTACAACGGACTGATCTTCCACCGCGTGATCAAGGGATTCATGATCCAGGGCGGATGCCCGGACGGCAACGGAATGGGCGGCCCGGGATACTGCATCAAGGGCGAGTTCTCCCACAACGGCTTCCAGAACGATCTGGCGCATACCGAGGGCGTTCTCTCCATGGCCCGTGCAATGAACCCGAACTCCGCAGGTTCCCAGTTCTTCATCATGCACAAGGACGCTCCGTACTTAAACGGTGAGTATGCAGCGTTCGGTCAGGTCATCGACGGTATGGACATCGTAAACAAGATCGCTGAGGTCCGCACCGATTACAGCGACCGTCCGATGAAGGAGCAGAAGATCAAATCTATCACAGCAGAGACCTTCGGCGTAGAGTATCCGGAACCGGAGAAGTGCCGATAAAAATGGCAGTTGGATTCCAGACATGGAAGAGTACTGTTTTTGAGCTGTCATGCATTCGGAAGAAGCTGCCGGAGGAGATTCGGCAGGTGTGCAGGCGGAGCAGGAACAACTGCCGCAAATATAAAAAGGAGACATGCTATGCAGGAGACCCGTTATGCAGTTGTAGACGGTGAGAAAATTCCTGTCCTGCTCTCCGATGAAAACGAGGCTCTCCTGGCGGCAAAGGCTGCCGGGAGGGCCATTGTTGGCTTATGGAGAGAAGACACACAGGGGAATGAGTGGTGCGCGGCGGACACATTGATCGCGGATGTGGAGGATGCGGACGAAGAGTTTTTGGGGCGGATCGCGAGAAGGCATCTTGGGCTGCCGTGGGCGATCTGCGAGACGGAGCGGCTTAAGATCCGGGAGATCGCGGAAGGCGATTATGAGGAGATCGTGGAGAACCATGTGGATGCCGACCTGGATACGGTGGAGAAGGTAGCCGGTTACACAAAGCACCATTATGAGGTGTTTGAGTTTGGATTCTGGGCGGTCGAGGAAAAGAAGAGCGGAAATCTCACCGGTGTTGTGGGGTTCCGGATCCCGCAGGATGACGGCATCGGGGATGTGGATTATTATGTCCTGTCCCTGGATGATGAGAATATCCTGGATGACACGCTGGAGCTGGGCTACCATATTTTCCCGGAATACCGGAGAAAAGGATACGCGAAAGAGGCATGCCGGGCGGCGATCGAATACGCTGAGGAAGAGTTTGGAACTGTCCAGTTTATCGTCAGGATCGGGAAGGAAAACATCGTGTCAAAGAAGGTCGCGGAAAGCCTGGGATTCGTGCGGACGGAATAAAGGTTTATTGAGGAAAAAAGTCATTAATTCCGCAAGATTTCTCTTGTCAAATGGTGTATCAATCATGTATATTAAACATTGTATACAAACAACACAAATACAATTTGATGATACCAGGGTAACAAGCTTAAAGGTTCGGCTCAAGCCTGCCTGCAGGAGAAGCTTTAAATTTGTTCCTGGGAATGCGAAGTATTCCGATGGTAGGACTCGCGTGTAGAAAATATAGAAGGTGATAACATGAAAGACCATTTAGACCTCAAAGCATATGCCAAGATCAACCTTGGCCTGGATGTGCTCCGGAAGAGAGAGGATGGGTACCACGAGGTCCGCATGATCATGCAGACCGTGAACCTGTACGACCGGATCGAGATGGACCGGACCGAAGACGGCGTGATCAGGACGGAGACGAATCTCCCGTTCATTCCGGACGGGGAGGGAAACCTTGCGTGGCGCGCGGCGAAGCTGCTTCTCGATGAAAAGGGAATCAAGGACGGCGTGACTATAAAGATCCGCAAATATATTCCTGTTGCGGCCGGCATGGCCGGAGGCAGTACCGATGCGGCAGCCGTTTTAGTCGGTGTGAACCGGATGTTTGATCTTGGATTCACGAAAAAAGAGCTTATGGAGCGGGGTGTAAAGCTCGGCGCGGATGTTCCGTACTGTATCATGCGTGGAACGGCCCTGTCGGAAGGAATCGGTGAGATCCTGACAGAGCTCCCGGCGCCTCCGCAGTGCCATCTCGTGATCGCGAAGCCGCAGATCTCCGTGTCAACGAAAGCGGTATACGGAAAACTGCGCGTGAATGAGCTTGCACCGGAGGAACACCCGGATATCGACGGCATGATGGCGGCGATCAAAAATGGTGACCTGGACGGTGTGATCGAACGTCTTGGAAATGTCCTGGAGACCGTGACGGTCCCGGATCATCCGGAGATTGCGGAAATCAAGGAAATAATGGTGGAGAACGGCGCCTGCGGCTCCCTGATGAGCGGCAGCGGGCCGACAGTATTCGGTATATACAAGGGCAGGGAACTGGCAGAAAAGGCCTGTCAGGCCCTCAGGGAAGCGGACGGCGGACGTCTGACCCGTCAGGTGTACCTGACTGAATTCTACAACCGGAAGAAAGCCAGATAGAGGAGAGAGACACGATGACGAATCATTTTGAAGTAAATATGGATGAATATCTGCCATTACGGGATGTTGTGTTCAAGACCCTGCGCCAGGCAATTTTAAAAGGAGAGCTGGAGCCGGGCGAACGCCTGATGGAGATCCAGCTTGCGGAGCGGCTTGGCGTGAGCCGTACCCCGATCCGTGAGGCGATCCGTAAACTGGAGCTCGAGGGCCTGGTCCTCATGATACCGAGAAAGGGCGCGGAGGTTGCGAAGATCTCTGAGAGCAACCTGCGGGATGTTCTGGAGGTGCGCCGTTCCTTAGAGGAGCTTGCCATCGACCTTGCATGCCAGAGAATCACCGCGGAAGAGCTGGAATCATTAAATAAAGCGGAAGTTGATTTCAAGGCAGCCATCGGGAACGGGGACGCGATGCAGATCGCCCAGACTGACGAGCAGTTCCATGAGATCATCTACAACAGCACGAAGAACCAGAAGCTGGTCCAGATCTTAAACAATTTAAGAGAACAGATGTACCGCTACCGTCTGGAATACATTAAGGACGCGGACAAGCGCCAGATTCTTATGGTGGAGCATGAACATATTTTAAAGGCACTGACGCTGCGCCATATCCAGGAGGCGAAGATGGCTGTGCGGGAACACATCGACAATCAGGAGATCACGATTCTCAAGAATCTGAAGGAGCAGGAAAATGACATTCAAAGAAAAGTACCAGGCAGGAGAAATTGAATTTGAAGCCATCGATGACTATGTGGATGAGTGGAACAACAGCGATGACGAGAGAACGCTGGCGAAATTCCTCGGTCTCAACGCGGACGAAGAGGACGCGTGGATCGATGACGGGGATGAAGCGCTGAAGGAGATGCTGGACGCCGGAAAACAGTAGCTTTGGTATGCCCGTAGCTTAAGGTCACAGATATGTGAAAAGGTTACGGGCAAACGGATAGTAAGAAAGGAGAGTCTTCATGACAACAGTTACACTTGGAAAGACCGGGATCACGGTGAACAAGAATGGATTCGGCGCGCTTCCGATCCAGAGAATCACGAAGGAAGAGGCCGCAAAGCTTTTGAGAAAGGCATATGACGGCGGAATTACATATTTCGATACGGCGAGAGCATACTCTGACAGTGAGGAAAAGATCGGATATGCCTTAAGTGATGTCAGAAACCATATCTATCTGGCGACAAAGACAGCGGCAACGACGGCAGAAGGCTTCTGGAAGGATCTCGAGACCAGCCTTCGTCTTTTAAAGACGGACTGTATCGATGTATACCAGTTCCACAACCCGGCAGTCTGTCCGAAGCCGGGCGATGAATCCGGCCTCTATGACGCTGCTTTAAAGGCAAGGGAACAGGGAAAGATCCGGTTCATCAGCATCACGAATCATCGCCTTGCGGTTGCAAACGAGGCGGTGGATTCCGGTCTGTACGCGACGTTACAGTTCCCGTTCTGCTATCTCTGCAGCGAGAAGGATCTGGAGCTTGTGGAAAAGTGCAAAAAGGCAGATATGGGCTTTATTGCCATGAAGGCATTGTCCGGAGGTCTGATCAACAATTCAAGAGCCGCTTACGCGTTTCAGGCACAGTACGACAGCGTACTTCCGATCTGGGGTGTCCAGAAGGAACATGAGCTTGACGAATTTTTAAGCTATATCGACAATCCGCCGGTGATGGACGACGAGATCCGCACCCTGATCGAGAATGACAGAAAACAGTTATTCGGAAGCTTCTGCCGTGCCTGCGGCTACTGTATGCCATGTCCGGCAGGGATCGAGATCAACACCTGCGCGAGAATGTCCCTGCTTCTCAGAAGATCCCCGTCCCACCTCCAACTCACACCGGAGGTACAGGCGAAGATGATGAAGATCAAGGACTGCATCCACTGCGGCCACTGCATGAGCAAGTGTCCGTATGGTCTGAATACGCCGGAGCTGCTGCAGAGAAACCTGAAGGATTATGAGGAAGTTCTTGCGGGTAAGGAGATCCTGCCGGGGAATTTCTAAGGATAGGAAATAGATAGACTTGGCGAAAAGAGGATGGGTGGCTGTCCTCTTTTTGCATATGATGAAAGCGGAGCATGCAAATTTTGCACATCGATATTCGGCAATATGCAAAAGTGCTTTTTGATAAATTCCATTTTTCAAATTTGCTCATTTATAGTAGCAAAATTAAAAAACTTAACAAAGTATATTTATTGACAAAATATAACATCTAAAACGTGCAAAATAACGGTGGAGTTATGCAAAATCACAATTGTATGGGCAAAATAAAAAAATAAATAGATATAATAAAAAGACAATGCAAATTGCTATAAAACTTTGTGACAAATTACCAATACAAAAAAGGCGGCAGCTAAAAACATAAGACTTGAAAAAAACATAAGAATTATATATTATATAGAGTGTATAGATAATGATAAAAATACGAAAATTGTAACCCCTTCCATCAAGGGATATTAACGGTATGTATTTTTTGAAGAAAATTATATCGGCCACACAGGAGGATGAACATTTATGATGGACTTGTATGGGAATGGATTATTACTTGGAGAAAAAACCCTGGACAGCTTATGGATGAGACAGAACCTGACTATGAACAACATTGCAAATGTTGATACGCCAGGTTTTAAGTCACAATATATGACCTTTGAGAATGAACTGGCACAGAAGATCCGGTCTGCTCTTACTGTGAAGAAGGCTTCTATGAAAAATGTGGCAAGAGGGATTGAAAATATGAGACCGTCTGTCCATACAACCTTAAATGAATCAACCAGACTGGATGAGAATAATGTGGATATGGATCAGGAACAGGTTGAATTGGCAAGAACAGCTTATGAATACCAGTTTATGATCAGTTCTGTAAGTAGCGACCTTTCACGTCTGCGCAGCGCAGCTAAAAACTTTTAAATCATACAAATTATACAGTTAAGGAGAAAATATAAAATGATTGAACAGGTGAATGGGTTTATTACCCCTATGAAAGGGTGGGATGCTGTTGAAAAGAATGATAAAAAAATAACAGGAACAGAAAATGGCACAAAATCTGTGTTCCAGTCAGTGCTTGAAGATACAGTGCAAAATGTTTACGACACACAGAAGGATGTAGAACAGAAACAGTATCTTCTGGCAACGGGGCAGTTAGAAGATGCCCACAGTCTTCCAATCGCCCAGGCAAAAGCAGAACTGAGCCTGGAAGTTATGATCTCTCTTAGAAATAAAGCAATGGAAGCGTATAACGAAATTTTAAAGATGAGTGTTTAATACTGCTGGCCATGGAATGGAACAGTAGATTTTTAATATTTGCTATATATGGAAATGCAAAGGATGAATGGAACAGTGCAGAATCTAAAAGAAGCATGGCAGAAGATGCCAGGGAAAACAAAAAAAATGATCGCAGTCATTGCAGCGGGGACGATTATCCTGGCGGCAGCCGGACTTCTGGTCCTGAATATAGGCACGAAAAAAGGATACAGTACCTTGTTTACAGGAATGAGCTCGGATGATGCCCAGGCAGTTGTAAGTCTTCTTCAGGATGAAGGTGTTGATTACAGATACAATGACAAAAACGGCTCTGTCCAGGTAATGTCAGATACAGTAGATAAGACCAGGGCTGAATTGCTAAGCAAAGGATATCCTAAAAGCGGCTTTACTTATGATATGTACCGTAATAATGCGGGAATCATGAGCACTGAAAAGGATAAGGAAAAATATACATTGTATGAACTTCAGGATCGTCTTGGTGCCCAGATCGGATTATTTGAAGGGGTACGTGATGCAAAAGTGACCATAGCAGAAGGCGGAACCCAGAAATATGCACTGGATGATACACAGCAGACAGATGCATCAGCCTCTGTTGTGGTGACAATGGATCCCGGACAGGATCTGACAGATACAAAGGCAGCTGCTATCAAGAACCTGATCGCAAGAGCTGTAAAGGGAATGAATTTTACCAATGTTTCTGTATTTGATGCTGCTACCATGATGGAAGTCGGCGGTGAAGATGAGGCAGGTAATACTGCCGGTACAGGAAAAGATGTAGCAGAGCTTACCAGTCAGGTAGAAAAAAGTATAGCAGGAAATGTGCGCCGGGTCCTGGAATTAATGTATGGACAGGGAAAAGTTGCAGTTTCTGTAAAAGGCACACTGAATATGCAGAAGCTGATCCAGGAAACAGTCCAGTATACCACTCCGGATAAGGTTGACCAGAATGATAAAACAGGACTGCTGGAAAAAGAAGAAACAGCAGGGGAGAATACGGGAAGTACGTCTTCGGGAAATGGAGGCGCAGCAGGCGCAGATGCTAATGCAGATACACCCCGTTATACGGGCCAGACAGGCACACAGGCAGGTTCAGATACATATTCCAACAACAGCGCAATAAGAGAGTGGCTGTATAATTCCACAAAAGAACAGCGTCAGATCGATCCTGGTGTTCTGGAAAATACAACAGTAGGCGTTACTATTGATACAGATGATACATCTATTGCAGACGCAGATCTGGTCAGTCTTGTAGCTAATTCAGCAGGTATTACCCAGGAGGACGCTCCTTCAAAGATCACAGTTATAAGAGCCCTTTCAGCAGCCAGTAAAAACACAAACGCGGTGCCGGTAACAGCACCGGCACAGAAAGCAAAGCTTCCATTGCCTCTTTTGATCGCCATAGGGGCAGGTGGGCTGCTTCTGGTATTGCTGATTGCTTTGCTGATACTCAGCAGGCAGCATTTGAAAGCGTCAGAAGAAGAAAGACAGGCACTGTTGGAACAGATACCGGATGGAGGTGCGATTACTGAAAATTCTCAAAATGCCATTGCCGCCGACAATAAAACTAAAAATGATGGGAATATATCCTTGTTAACTGAAGAGGAACAGTCGGCGCTTCAGGGACAGGACGATGAACTTAAGAAAAATGAAGAAATTTTAAATCTGAAAATGCAGCACAGTCTGAAATTAAAACAGGAGATCGGTTCCTTTGTGGATGAAAATCCGCAGATCGCAGCAAAACTGATCCAGAATTGGCTGCTTACTGGTGGAGGAAACGATGGCAGAAATAGAGGGAAGTAAGATAACAGATATTACCGGGGGATCCGAACTGGATAAAATGGATGCGCGGGCGAAAGCAGCAGTGGTAGTTGTGTCTTTAGGAGCAGACCGCGCTTCCCAGATTTATAAATATCTCAGTGAACAGGAAATCGAAGACCTGACTTATGAGGTAGCAAAGCTTGGAAAAACAAATAATGCCCAGGTGGAGAATGCATTAGATGAGTTTTATAAAATGTGCCTTACCCACAAGATGATGACAGATGGAGGTCTGGATTATGCCAGAAGTGTACTGGAAAAAGCTTTTGGAGAAACCACAGCCAGAAATCTTCTGGAAAAAGTATCCAAGACTCTCCAGTCCAAGCCATTTAACTTTTTTACAAAGGGAGATCCCAAATCCCTTCTTGCCCTGCTCCAGCATGAGCGGCCCCAGGTGATCGCTTTGATCATGGCTTATATGGATCCTCAGCAGGCGGCCCAGATACTGGAACAGCTTCCAAATGAAAAAAGGATACCGGTACTGGAAGGCATGGCAAATATGAGCCGTGTATCTCCTGAGGCAATAGCTATTGTGGAAGAGGAAATGAAGAGGAAATTCGCTACGATCATTACCAGTGAGGATAATATGAACCTGGGCGGTATTGATTATGTGGCAGATGTGATGAACCATGTTGACCGAGGAAACGAGAAACAGATCTTTGATGAAATGGATAAAGATAATCCGGAACTGTCAAAAAGCATCAGGGACAAGATGTTCATGTTCGAGAATATCATCGATATGGATCCAAGATCTGTACAGCGTTTTATCAGGGATTGCGATTCCAAGGATATTGTATATGCATTAAAGACTGCATCAGAGGATATGAAGAACGTATTCTTTGCAAATATGTCCAAGCGTATGGCAGAAACAGTCAAGGGAGACCTGGAGATCACTACCAATGTAAGGCTTAAGGAAGTGGAAGAGGCACAGCAGCGTATTGTTAATCTGATCCGTAAACTGGAAGATGCAGGAGAAGTAATAATCAATAAGGGAGGAGATGACGATAACATTGTTGTCTGATCAGGATACAGGCTTTGAAAATAAAGCCAGAGTCCGGAAGCTTCCCTTACAGGTATTTACGGCACCGGATGCACAGAAACCAGAAACAGAAAAGCAGAATAAAAAAGAAACGGAAGCTTCTTTAAATGCGGACAATGATACATACAATGGTCCGGAATGCAGTCAGGAACAAATAGAGCTGGGGCTCAGGGAAAAAGAAAAAATATTAGAAGAAGCCCGGAAAGAAGCGGCAGCCATTGAACAGGAAGCAAAGGAAAAGGCAGAACAGATCTCTGAGGAAGCCCAGATGAAAGGATTTGAAGAAGGCAGACAAAAAGGCTATGAAGAGGGACTGATTAGGGCAGAAAAGGAAAATGAGGCGAAACATCGTGAAAATCAGCGGTTTTTTAAAGAAAGCCTGGAAAAAGCCTTAATAGAGATCAACAAAGAAAAAGAAAAATGCCTCAGAGAATATCTGGAAGAATTAAAAGATATTGCTGTGGCAGTGGCTGAAAAAGTGATCCATATCAGCCTGAGATCCAGCGGTTCTGTTATAAGCAGGATGATAGAAGCTGAAACAGAAAAACTGCAGAAAATGGACTGGGTCAAGATCTATATGGAAAAAGAAGACTATGAGACCATGGTTCAGGCAGATGGACATCTGGCAGAGAAACTGTCACGGCTCTCTGACAACGTCAAATTTATAGTAATGGAGGACGGAAAATGCGGAAGCTGTATCATCGAAATGCCGGACGGGATTATAGATATGAGTGTAGATACCCAGCTTGAAAATATACACAGACTTGTAGACAACGCCAATACATAAAGATTTTATGGATACATAAAGTACACAGAGGTGAAAACCATGTATGAAAATCTCCTGAAGTTAATACAGCAGGCAGAAACAGCAGACCGCATTGGAAAAATTGAAAATGTAGTGGGAATGTCAATGGAAGCTTCCGGAGGCAGATCCGGTATTGGTGATATTGTTATGATCTACAATGAAGCTGAGAACTGTCAGGTTCCTGCGGAAGTGGTAGGATTCAAAAATGGCAAAATACAGCTGATGACCTATGAAAATATCAGCGGGATCACAGCGGGAAGTTTTGTCCGCAATACCGGATGCCGTTTGCAGATACCGGTGGGAGACTTCCTGAAAGGCCGTATCATCAACGCGCTGGGGCATCCCATTGACGAAAAAGGAGAGTTTCCCCCAGGGAAGCTTTATACAGTAGACAGTGCCTATATCAACCCTCTTAACCGTCCTCCTATCAGGGAACATCTGGAATTTGGGATTAAGGCCATTGATGGTTTAAATACCATTGGAAAAGGTCAGAGAATGGGGATTTTTGCAGGCTCCGGTGTTGGAAAAAGTACATTGATGGGAATGATCGCCCGGAATGTAAAAACAGATATCAATGTGATCGCCCTGGTAGGAGAGCGAGGCAGGGAGGTTCTGGAATTTGTTAAAAAGGATCTGGGAGAAGAGGGCATGAAACGTTCTGTCCTTATTGTAGCCACATCAGACCAGCCGGCAATGCTGCGTATGAAATGTCCCTTGGTTGCAACAACGATCGCTGAATATTTCAGGGATCAGGGAGCAGATGTGCTGCTGATGATGGATTCTCTTACCAGATATGCCATGGCACAGAGGGAGATCGGTCTTGCGATTGGAGAACCGCCTATAGCCAGAGGTTATACACCTTCTATTTATGCAGAATTTCCAAGGCTTCTGGAAAGAAGCGGGAATTTTGCAAAAGGTTCCATTACCGGGATTTATACGGTACTGGTGGAGGGAGACGATACCAATGAGCCGGTGGCTGATACAGTCAGAGGTATTTTGGATGGTCATATTGTTTTAAGCAGGCAGCTGGCTAATGCAAACCATTTTCCGGCTATTGATATCAGTGCAAGTATTTCACGTCTTATGAATGATATAGCCGGGGAAGAACACAGGAAAGCAGCTTCAAGGTTCAGGAACATGTTAAGTCTTTATCAGAAAAATGCAGACCTGATCTCCATTGGCGCTTACAAAAAAGGTGCAAACAGTGCTCTGGATGAAGCAGTTGACCGCATAGGTGATATGAATAAATTTCTGGAACAGGAAACAAATGAAAATATCCCTTATGAGGAAAGCATAAGGAGAATGGAAAAAATCGTGGGTTAGCAGTTATAGGAGATGATACTTAAGATGAAGAGATTTAAATACAGTCTTGAAAATGTACTTCATTATAAGGAACAGATTCTGGACAGCATTAAGGCAGAACATGGTACACTTCTGGCACAGATCCGGAAAAAAGAAGCAGAGATACAGGAACTGGAGAACAAGCTGGTATCTGCCCAGAATAAGATGGATGATTTGAAAAAACAGGATGTACAGATAAAAGATATTTGTCTTTATGGTATGTATATCAGTGAAATGGAAGATCAGATCCGGAAAAAACAGGAACAGTTAAAGCTTTTACAGCAGCAAGAAGAAAAGAAAAAAGTACAGGTGATCGCTGCAAAGATAGATACGTCCCGTTATGAAAAGTTAAAGGACAGGCGGCAGAGTGAGTATGAAAAAGCTGCTAAAAAGGCACAGGAGCTGTTTATAGAAGAATTTGCTTCAAGAACAGCCAGATATTCTCAAAACAGGGAGGTAATCTAGGTTGAGCAGGATTGAAAATACCGGTCAGATAAAAACAGGATATTCTGTGAAGTCAGGTACGAACCCAGAAGAAAAAGTGGAGAATGGGTCAGATTTTGCATCGATGCTGACAAAATACAAGAAAAAAGCAGCCCAGGATGACGAAACAAAAAAAGCAGAAACAGGGGAAACAAAAAATAAAGAAACACAGCCAGAAGAAACCAAAAACAGGGGAAATGAAAAACAGGTTAATGGCAGGCAGTCCGGAGAAAACGAAAAAACAGCTGAAATAAAAGCAGAAATAAAAGTAACGGACATACAGGACGAAAAGAACAGCCAGGATGGAGAAAAAGAGCAGGAGCAGGAACTGGCAGCTGCCTATGCTTCTGAAGCCTGTTACAGGACCTTTGTACAGATAACAGCAGAAAATAGTAAAACGCCTGCTGTTTACAACAATGAAATAAATGGAATACAAGATCTGGCTGTACAGACAACGGTGGAAACAGGAATGGAGGACAAGTCGGCAGCTGTCAGTACCATACAGCAGACAGAATCCCCCCACACAGAAACAGCTGTCCATGCAGATGACTTAAAGCTCCGGAACAGATCGGACCAGACTGGAGAGAAAGAAAAGTCAGGAGAGGCAGAAGAAGCCGGGCAGTCAAAGCAAACTGCCAAAATGAACCGGGAAGAAGAAATACCAGACCAGAAGGAACATATTTCCGGAAAGGAAATGACAGCCCTGGCATCGCCCGGTTATACAGGAACTGTTGAAAGTTCAGCTGGCACAGCAGCAAAACCAGCTGCTGTTGATACAGGACCGGCAGACCGGCTGCCAACAGCCCAGGATACATTGACAGAGGATCTGGGAAACTACCTGGATACAAAGATCAGTGAAAAAAAAGGAAAGCTGGAGCTTTCCCTGGAGCCGGAAAGGCTTGGAAAGCTGACTATCCGGCTGGAGTATGAAAAAGGAAAAACAGAGGTCACTATTTTTTCAACCAGTGCAAAAACACTGGAGATATTAAGCAAAGAAGCAGGGCATCTGGCACAGATCCTGGAAGAAAAAACAGGAACTCCTACTGTTATTTACACACCGGAACAGACTGAAAACAGGCAAAACATGGATCAGGATCCCGGTCATGGCAGAAATGGCAGGCAGGATCAAAAAGAGCAGCGCCAGAAGCAGGATGACAGCTTTGCCCAACAGCTAAGGCTGGGACTGGCCTAGAAGGAGGATTAAAGTGATATGGCAGATCAAATAACAGTCAGCAGCACTGCAAACCCGTATCAGGCAGGTGTTTACAGTGCCGGATCCAACAGCAAGAACACGATGGATGTAAACAGCTTTATCAAGCTGTTAGCAGCACAGCTTTCCAATCAGGATATGACAAGCCCTATGGATAACAGCGAAATGATGTCCCAGATGACAAATATGGCAATGGTCCAGTCACTTACTGCCATGACAGAGTCATTAAATACATCAGCTGCTGTTACAACTCAGACATATGCAGGCAGCCTGATCGGTCAGGAGATAACAGTGGCGGTTACGGATCCTGATACCGGGGCAGCAAATGGCGTGAAATATGGGAAGGTAATTTCTGTTGATTTTACCCAGGGAGATCCGGTGGTACGTCTGGAAGGTGATGATACCAGCTATAAGATGTCCAGTGTCCTGGGAGTAGGAAAGCTTCCAGAAAAAGCAGGTGAAAAAGATCCTGACAGAGGATCTGAAAAAACAGATAAGATCACAGAACCAATGTCACTTAGTTAAGCTTATTGGTTCACTAAGAGGTAAACCTCTAACAAAAATTTATAAATTATAGTTGACACATCAATCAAAATGTGCGGCCGCTCTCGTTGCCGATATAATTCTAAGGTAACGAGAGCGGCCCTTGAATTAGAACTATATTTCATTCTGATTCAAGGAGGTTTACCTATGACATTTCCTGAAATTGTCAAAACTACACTTTGGGACATTATTGATGAGATGTCCCGCTCACTTTCTTCTTTTGTAAAAAATCCAGATAAAGATTTTATCCGCAAACGCAAACTTGATTTTAAGAAAATGATGCATCTGATCATTTCCATGGAAAGCGGAAGCCTGAATCATGAACTTCTCAAATTTTTTGAGTATGATTCCTCGCTTCCTACCGGCTCTGCTTTTTATCAACAACGTTCCAAACTTTCCGTTTCTGCATTCCGTCACCTTCTTAAGGAATTTAACCTTAAATTCCCCTTAGAAAAATTTCGCGGAAAATACTATCTTATTGCGTGTGATGGTTCTGAATTTAACATTGCCAGAAATCCTAACAATCCCGACACCTTCCACGAGCCTAATGGCAAATCTCTATCCGGTTTTAATATGGTTCATACCATCTCTTTATATGAGGTATGTTCTAAGCGGTATCTTGATTTAGAAGTTCAGCCTGGGCGTCTTAAAAATGAGTTTCTGGCTATCTGCAATCTTATGGATCGGTATGCCTATGGGGGATCCCCCATTTTCATTGCTGACAGAGGATTTTCCAGTTACAATGTTTTTGCCCATGCAATCGAAAATCATGTTGATTTTTTGATTCGTGCTAAGGATTTGAATGTACAGCGTTTTCTTGGAGTCGAGACTCTTCCTGACAAACTGGATACAACCATAGAACTGATTCTGACCAGAACACAATCAAAAAAAAACATAAACATCCCGAAAAAGAATCACAATACCGCTATATTTGTAAAAACATAGCTTTCGACTATCTTGATCCAGATGATATTTCCGATGAATATCTGCTGAAACTAAGAATCGTCCGCGTTGAAGTGTCCGATGGTGTTTTTGAAAATATCATCACTACACTTTCCGAAGAAGATTTTACACCGGACGATATAAAATACTGTTACAATCTCCGCTGGGGCATCGAAACTTCTTTTCGCGACCTGAAGCATACCATTGGTGCTACTAATTTACACTCTAAAAAAACAGAGTATGTTGCATTTGAACTGTGGAGCAGGCTCATTTTGTACAATTTCTGTTCCATAATTATTTTACATGTACCAGTAAAAAGTATGGATCGCAAATATGAGTACCAAGTCAACTTTTCTCTCGCAATGAAAATCTGTTTTGATTTTCTAAGAGGAGTCGCACCACCAAATGTAGAAAGCCTGATAAGTAAGTATATCCTACCTATCAGGCCCGATAGAAACTATGCCCGTCAGCATAGAGTCCAAAAACCGCTCAGCTTCTCTTACCGTTTTGTATAACATAGAGTAGCTGACAATTCTATTATACACTAATTTTAAGGCAGACGAAAGTCTGTCTTAAAGTCGTGCCTGATATTTATATGATTTTTTTGAACGAAGATTGTTTTAATCTTTTTTGTTTACCACATCCTTTTCACGCTAGATGCACACAAATCCATTAATTTGTAAAAAGCTTAACTAAGTGACATTGTCACAGAACAGTTAGCAAATGCAGATCTGAAAGACACAGGATCTGAAGATACAGAAACAGAAGAAATGTAAAAAGGAGCAAAAGAATATGTTAAGAGCAATGGATTCAGCAGTATCAGGTCTTCGGGCGCATCAGAACAAACTGGACGTCATCGGCAACAATATTGCAAACGTAAATACATTTGGTTTTAAGTCCCAGAGCTACAGCTTTAAAGAGGCGATGTACCAGACTTCCACCACCTCCACAAAGGGAAGCGAGAATGCCGGTGGTGTAAATGCAGCCCAGTATGGATATGGTTCCATGATGGGTTCCATCAGTACGGATATGAGTGCCTCTACGCCAACCTATGTAGGTGGTCTTAATGCAAGTGTAGACGGAGAAGGCTTCTTTATTACATTCCCAAAGAGCACAGAAACGGTTACAGTAGCGGATATGAAGAAAACGGACTTTGATTATACCAGAGTTGGTCAGTTCAATATTGACGGAAACGGATATCTTACAGATGCCAACGGAAATTTTGTTTATGGTTTCCGTCCGGATGAGGTAGATAAGCCAACGAGATTTGATGGAGATCTTGTAGCCATCAAGGTTCCTAGTGATGTAACAGGCAATGATTTTGGTGATGATCCGCTGCAGCTGACAAATGTAAAGATCAACAGTCTGGGAGAGATTTCAGGTACAGTAAAGTCAACGGATCCGGATAAGGATGGAAAAACCGTCAGCATCGGTAAGGTTGCCATTGCCACCTTCCAGAATCCGGAGGGCTTAAGCAAAAAGGGTTCTTTTTACTATGGGGCAGCAGAAAGCGATAACAGTGGTAATGCTTCCGCTACGATCCCAGGAGGAAGCACCTCTTCTTTAATGACCGGATATCTGGAGGCTTCCAATGTGGATCTTGCAAAGGAATTTTCTGATATGATCACAACACAGAGAGGCTTTCAGGCCAATTCAAAGATCATCACAGTCAGTGATGAGATCCTGTCTGATCTGATCAACATGAAGCGGTAAGGAATATGATCTGTGTAGAACGACTTAACGGAGAGATTTTATATCTGAACTGGCTTCAGGTTGAATTGATCGAACAGATTCCGGAAACAAAGATCCGTATGATGAATGGAGATTACTATCTGGTAAAAGACAGTGTAGAAAGCATCAAAGATCAGGTGACCGGGTTCTTTCAAAGGTGTGTCAGCATAAAAAAAGAGATGCAGATTTAGGAGGAAAAGCAGGTGGATCCTACAACATTACTAGGTATAATCCTGGGTTTTGCTTTAATTGTAAACGGAATCAGTTTTGCCAAGATTGGTAACTTTATTAATATCCCCAGTATGGTCATTGTAATTGGTGGGACTCTGTCAGCAACTTTGTCCAGCTATCCATTAGGGATATTAAAGGATATCCCAAAGCATTTTGCAGTACTTATAAGGGGAAACCGCTATAATATCCCCAAATTGATCGAACAGCTTGTAGATCTGGGAACCATAGCAAGGCAGAGCGGCCTTCTGGCGTTGGAGGATAAAGCGGCGGAGATCAAGGATACTTTCTTTAAGCAGAGTGTCCTGATGATCGTAGATGCAAACGATCCGGACAAAGTAAGGCTGGTTCTGGAAAGAGAACTGGATAATATGATGGTCCGTCACGACCAGGCGGCAGGTCTTTATGAAAAAGCTGCATCTTATGCACCGTCCTTTGGTATGATAGGTACCCTGATCGGTTTGATCAACATGCTGAAGGGAATGAATATGGATGCAGGCGGTTCATCTACTATCGGCAGTGACATGTCAGTAGCATTGATCACAACCTTTTACGGCTGTATTCTTGCAAATGTTATTTTTAATCCGATCGCAAAGAAACTGAGGATCCGTCAGGATGAGGAAGAACTGTATTGTTCTACTATCATTGAAGGGATCATTGCCATACAGGCAGGAGAAAATCCAAAATACCTGAGGGAACATCTTCTTGCATCGATTAAACAGTCACAGCAGCGGAAGATCCTTGCAAAAGCAGAAGCTGGAGATTTTCAGGGGAAGGAACAGGAAGATAAATGAGTAAGAAAAATCGCCCCACAGACAGCGGCGGCAACTGGATGGATACTTATGGAGACATGGTAACATTGCTGCTTACATTTTTTATCATGCTGTATTCCATGTCTAACCTGGACGCACAGAAATGGACTATTTTTGTGAAAAGCATCCCAAGCATACAGAACCAGGGATCAGAGAATATTACCATTAATTCCCAGATGTCAGATACCCCAGAGGTGGATAGCAAAGGCCAGGAGATCGGCCAGGAGATTGCCCAGGAAGCTCTTCAGGCAGAAGATGTAAATGAGCTGTATCTTACGATCGCTGAAAGCCTGAATCAGGCGGGTGTAAAGGAGGCTACGGTCATCAGGGGAGATGATTATACTTATGTTTCTTTTGCAAATAATGTGTTTTTCGGTGCAGACAGCTCCGTGCTTACACGGGAAGGACAGGCAGTCCTCTATACATTTGCAAAAGCCATAGCTCCTGCAGCAGGTGGGATTGAACAGGTTAATATCATGTCCCACACTGCGAAAGTAACAGATAATTCACAGATCAATCCACAGATTATACGAAAAGACCGTATCCTTTCGGCGATGAGATCTGCAGAAGTATGTATTTATCTTCAGCAGCAGAATGTAATAAAGCCGGAGAAGCTGGTGGATATAAGTTATGGTGAATATCGCCCTATAGCAGATAATTCCACAGAAGAAGGAAGGATAAAAAACCGCAGGATTGAATTTTTGCTTTTAGATAATGGGGCAAAAGAAAGAGACCTGAATGAGTATTATAAAGAGTTTAAGAGCGGTGAATATGCGAATACTACAGTAGTAACAGTAGGAGAGTCACAAAGCTCTTCCCAGGGTGGTGAAACCGTACCGGCAGATACAGAGGCACCGGTAGATACCGGTGCAGCAGATGCAGGTGCAGAAGATGCAGGTGCAGAAGATGCAGGTGCAGAAGATGCAGGGTCTGTGGAGAAAATGCAAAATACCAGTGAATAAGAGAGGTCAGGAAGAATGGCAGATGTTTTATCACAAAGCCAGATAGATGCACTTTTAAAATCCATGAGTGCGGATGCACCAGCACAGGAAAAGAAAACCGAATCTGTACAGCCTCTGTCACCAGAAGAAAAGAACTATATTAAATACGACTTTTTCAGCCCGAGGAAATTCACAAAAGAAAAAATGAAGATCCTCAGGAGTGTATTTGAGAATTATGCACGTATTCTTACTTCCCAGATCAACGGTATTTTCCGCGTGATGACGGACATAACGGTGCTGGATGTACAGGAAAGAAGGTATTACGAATACGTAAATGCCCTTCACGAAAACGACTGCATGACAATGATAGACGCATCAATAGCAGGAGAAGAAAAAATGAGTGTTCCACTGATGCTGTTTGTAACTCCGGGTATGGTGATTACACTGATCAACCATATGCTGGGGGGCGAAGATGTTGTAGCAGTAGAGGATGATTACCGGTATTCCGACGTGGAACGTGCTTTGTACAAGCGGATTGTAGAATATATGACAGGTACCTTAAAGGATGGATTTTCGAATTATGTGAGCATTGTTTTTTCCGTAGAACATGTAGAAGAAAATCCAACCATGGTCCAGGATGTAGGTCTGGATGAAACAGTAGCCATTATCATTTTAAATGTGGACATATCTGGACAGGCACAGGAAAAAGTAAAGATCTGCCTTCCGGGCAATCTTCTTACGGTGATCTTTCACAGTATTGACAACCGCAAGCACCTGGCAAGAGGATTTTCTTATCAGGATAATAAAGAGAAGATCATGGATAATATCCGTTACTCCAAACTGCCTATTACAGGACAGCTTGGCACGGTACAGCTGGATCTGAAAGGACTTTATCAGATCCAGGTAGGAGATGTGATCGATCTTGGAAAGCCAAAAGACAGTCCGGTCAGACTTTTTGTAGGACGTCAGCCTTGGTTTACAGGACAAATGGGATGTTATAAGAAAAATGTGGCTGTGAAGATTGAAAAATGCATTACGTCACAAATAGAAGAAAAGAAAACGGATATAATGCCGCAGAAGGAAGAAGATCCTGATAACAGTGACGGATCTGTAAAAGAACAAGGATAAATACGCTCCGGAATACGGGAGTATAAATAAGAATGAAGGAAGAAGAGGAATAAGAAATGGCTAAGATAATGCTGGTAGACGATGCTGCTTTTATGAGGATGATGATCAAGAAAGCTCTCAGTTCAAGTGGATATAACGATTTTATCGAGGCACAGGATGGGGCAGAAGCAGTAAAAAAATACAGTGAGGAAAAACCGGACATGGTAATTATGGATATCACCATGCCAAATATGGACGGGCTTCAGGCTTTGAAAAAAATTCGTGAAGGTGATCCAAATGCCAAAGTTGTTATGTGTACAGCAATGGGACAGGAAAGCATGGTTGTAGATGCGATCAAATCAGGTGCCCGTGATTTTGTGGTGAAGCCTTTTGATGCACAGAGAATTGTAAAAACTGTAAATGACATTTTAGGAAAATGATCCATAAGGAGGGAACTGTTATGGCATTTTTAGGTTCATTCGATATAAGCGCTTCTGGAATGAGCGCACAGCGTGTCAGGATGGATATTGCGGCAGAAAACATAGCAAATATGGACACAACGCGGACAGAGTCAGGTGGTCCATACCGAAGGAAAAATGTACTTCTTGAAAGCTATTCAGATACGTCTTTTGCCCAGGCAATGGAAAATGCAGCACGGGGAAAAGGAATAACCAGCCGTCATGCAGGAGTAAGAGTTTCTGGCATTGTGGAAGATGACAGAGAAGCTAAGAAAGTTTACAATCCGGATCATCCGGATGCGGATGCAGACGGCTATGTGACTATGCCAAATGTGGATGTGCTGAAGGAAACGGTAGACAGCATGTCAGCGACCCGGTCTTATGAAGCAAATGTAACAGCATTAAACGCAATTAAGCTGATGGCTCAGAAAGCACTGGAAATCGGTAAGTAGAAAACAGGAGGAAAATAAGAATGGGTGCACTCAGCTTTAATGAGATGGAAATAGATGCTCTTGGGGAGATGATGAATATCAGCCTTGGAGCATCAGCGACAGCAATGTCTACCCTTTTGGGATCTACCGTTCACATCACGACTCCAAAGGTAAAGATCCTTACAAGGGATCAGTTTGAGTTTAAAAAGCTGGAACCGGCAGTAGGAGTAGAAATCGCTTATGTAGAGGGCCTGGAAGGAAGCAATATTATGATGTTCAGCAGAAATGACGTGCGCATCATAGTAGGAACCCTTCTGGGCGAAGAGGTACCAGATGATAAATTTGAACTGGATGAGATCAACAGAAGTGCTATTTGTGAGGTAATGAACCAGATGATGGGTGCTTCAGCAACGGCACTTTCAGAATTTTTGAAATTTACAGTTAATATATCCACACCAGTTTCTTTTGAGATCACAGACGCAGAAAGCTTTAAAAACAAGTATTTTCCGGAAGCAATTCCTATGGTGGTCATTTCCTTTACCCTTGAGATCGAAGGAAAGCTGAAAAGTGAGTTTTTAAATATTATGCCGGAAAAGCTTGCCAAAAGGCTTTTGGAACCATTTGAGATATCCCTGGAAGAAGCAGCAGAGGTTCAGACAGAAGATAAGGAGTCAGGATCAAAGGCAGTAGAAGAAACTGCAGAGAAGGTAATAGAAGAGGCAGCAGAGAAAGAAAAAACGCAGCCTGATCCAGAACCAGCACCTACACCGCAGCCAGAACCGGCCCCACAGCCAGCACCGGCCCCGCAGCCAGCACCGGCCCCACAGCCAGCATCTACACCGCAGCCAGTACCTACACCGCAGCCGGTATATTCCCAGATTCCAGCTGGTATTTCTGCAGATATGAATCCGGCTATTTTACAGCTTTTGAATCAGATGCAGCAGTCACAGGTGCAGATGATGCAGCTGATGCAGGATATGGAAAAACGGGAACAGGAAGGGAAAAAGGAATCCAGGGAACCTGCCCTGATCCGGCCGGCCAATGCGCCTGGTCTTGAATCTTCTGGAAGTGAAAATGGAGAAGAAAGCGCCAACCAGGAAATGCTCATGAAGGTGCCGTTGGAGATATCAGTGGAAATAGGACGCACTAAGAAATTGGTAAAGGATATTCTGGAGTTTACCCAGGGATCTCTTGTAGTCCTGGACAAAATGGCAGGAGAACAGGCAGACCTGTATGTAAATGGACAGTGTGTTGCCAGGGGAGATATTGTAGTAGTAGAGGATAATTTTGGTATCCGTATTACCGATATTGTAACCAGGGATATCAATCCGGAGAGCCCTTAATATGATAACAGATATTGTTTCTACAACAGGTATGCTGCTTGCTTTTGTAGTCATTTTGTTTTTGGCATGGCAGGCAAGCCGGTACCTGGGGAAAAACGCCCCTTATGGAAATAAAGGGGGAAAGATGCGGATACTGGAACAAATAAAAGTAGGAAATGATCAGTACATTATTCTTCTTAAACTGGATGAAAACCAATATCTGCTTGGGACTAGTCAGACGGGGATCCAGGTTCTGGAACGGTTTAAGGAGGAGAAAACGAATGAATGAGCTGATTACAGGCTTAAATGGAGGAAATGTTCCTGCGCTGGATATTATCATGCTGCTTACCTTTGCAGCATTGCTTCCTTCCATTGTGGTTATGATGAGTTCCTTTATGCGTATTATAATCATACTTTCTTTTACGAGAAATGCAATGGGAGTCCAGCAGACACCGCCTAATATGGTATTAACAGGCATGGCACTTTTTTTGTCGCTGTATATTATGAGTCCGGTTATAGGCCAGATCAATACGGTTGCCTACGAGCCCTATAAAAATGGGGAGATCACACAGCAGGAGGCAGTAAGCCGCATGGCAGATCCACTGAAGCAATTCATGCTTCGCAATACAGAGAAGGATACGCTGGATCATTTTGTACAGATGTCAAAACAGGAAGTTAAGAAAGATGTGAAAGAATATCCTCTTACTGTTGTTGTACCAGCTTTTATGACCAGCGAATTAAAAAAAGGGTTTCTTGCAGGATTTCTGATTTATCTTCCATTTCTGCTTATAGATATAGTGGTGTCTACCACCCTTATGTCCATGGGTATGGTAATGCTTCCGCCAACTATGGTCTCTCTTCCCTTTAAGTTACTTTTATTTATTACAGTAAATGGCTGGGAACTTTTATTTTCCAGTCTGGTACAAAGCTTCCGGTAGGAAAGAGGTGGGAATATGACAGAAGTGCAGATCCTGGATATCATGTATGAAGCATTCCAGCTGGCAATGAAGCTGTCGCTGCCATTTCTGTTGATCAGTATGATCGTAGGTGTGGTCATTGCTGTTTTTCAGGCAGCCACACAGATCAATGAACAGACAATGACATTTGTCCCCAAGCTGCTGGCTATTATGGTGCTTTTAGGTTTTTTAGGAAGTTCTATGCTGGTCATGCTTCAGGAATTTTTTCAATACATAGTGGAATTGATCGCAAAGGGGTAAAGAAGATCTATGTTTATCACATTTTCAATGGCAGTGATGCGTATGAGCGGAGCCATCGGATTCAATCCCCTTTTTGGAAAAAGTAATTTTCCTGTAAAAATAAGGGCATATTTTATTTTTGCCCTGTCACTGCTCCTGTATCTGTCTGCAGACCAGACCCAGATGGCATATCCGGGATCAATGGCAGAATACATCCTGATGCTTGCGGGAGAGCTTTTTCTTGGGGCAGTGTTAGCCTTTGCAATGGAACTGGCATTCCTTACGATCCGGTTTGCTTCTTCCATTATGGATTATTCAATGGGACTTAGCATGGCTCAGGTTTATGATCCCCAGTATGGAACCCAGTCAACGGTCAGTTCCGGTATTTATTATGCATTTATGGTACTGATCTTTTTTGCCAGCAACAGTCATTTGCGGCTGTTAGCATTGTTTTACCAGTCGGTACAGCTGATCCCTTTTGGAAAAGTGACATTTAATCCCATGCTGGTCCATGTGATCACAGCTGGATTCTGCCAGGGGATCCTTACTGGTATGCAGTTTGCATTTCCAATGATAGCAATTGAGCTTGTATCAGAACTGGCAATGGGGATTCTGATGCGTATCATTCCCCAGATCAATGTTTTTACGGTAAATTTCCAGGTAAAGATCATAATGGGGCTTTTGATGATGCTGCTACTGTTTTCGCCAATGGCAGATTATATAGATACCATCTTTACATATATGTATCAGATGATGTGGAAGCTTTTAAGCAATATGAAACCAGTCTGAAAGGAGTGTCATAGAAGATGGGACAGAGTGGCCAGGAGAAAACCGAACAGCCTACCGCCAAAAAGCGGCGGGATGCCAGAAAAGAAGGAAATATCTTCCAAAGCAGGGATGTAGCTACCGTAGTGATCTTGGCTGGCATATTTTTCGGGATCCGCATATGGCTTCCTTTTATATATGGACAGATGAAAAATTATATGACCTGGGTCATAGATGGAGCAGCCCGGTCCTCAGAAGATATGCTTTCAGCCAGCCTTGTTTTTGTTACACTGTCTGTGTTTTTAAAATGTGCGCTTCCTCTGTTGCTTTTAGCCCTTTTACTTGGAATTGTGGCGCATGGAGTACAAACACGTTTTAATGTATCCTTTAAATCCATCCGGCCAAAATGGAACAGGCTTAATCCTCTTTCAGGCATAAAACGTCTGTTTTCCATGAAAAATGCAGTAGAGTTGGTGAAAAACTCCATCAAGATAACACTGCTGCTGGTATTGCTTTACAACATACTGAAGCAGGATCTGCAGCCCATGGCATCAATGATCGATATGAGTCCTGCAGCATCTGCGGCTTATATGATGAAAATGATCTTTGATCTGCTGATACGTGTATGTATTGCCTTTATGGTCATTGCCTTTGGCGATTATCTGTATCAGCGCTGGGAATATGAAAAAGAGCTTCGCATGACAAAGCAGGAAGTAAAAGATGAGTATAAACAGACAGAAGGTAATCCTGAGATTAAAAACAGGATCAAAAGCCTGCAGCGTCAGATGGCATCCAGCAGGATGATGCAAAAGGTTCCCCAGGCAGATGTGATCATACGAAATCCTACCCATGTGGCCATTGCTTTAAAATATGATCCTGATCATGACAATGCTCCGGTAGTACTTGCCAAGGGATTAGATGAACTGGCGTTAAGAATCGTAAAGGTGGGGGAAGAAAACAATGTTTATACCATTGAAAATAAACCACTTGCACGGGCTATGTACAATTCCTGTGAACTGGACAGGCCGATCCCCTCAGAATTTTATACGGCAGTAGCAGAAATCCTGGTATATCTGTATAAACAGGATAACGGGAAAAATAAAGATAAAAAATAATAGTTGGAGATTAATGGACGAATGAAACGGTTATTGAGTTACTCAGTGGTTATGTTTGTGATCACGATCATATTGCTTTTGATCATTCCCCTTCCGGCGGGACTGGTGGATGTGGCGATCATATTGAATATGTCCCTTTCCATGATGATCCTGGTAATAACCATGACCATTCGGGAGCCATTGGAATTCTCCATATTCCCCTCTCTTTTGCTTATTACCACGCTGTTCCGTCTGGGTATCAATGTTTCAACCACGAGAAATATCCTTTCTCAGGGAGGTTCATCAGGCCGTGTCATTGCTGCCTTTGGTGATTTCGTTTTAAGAGGAAACGTAGTAGTAGGTCTGATCATCTTCCTGATCATCGTGTTGATGCAGTTTATTGTTATCACAAAAGGTGCAGAACGAGTGGCAGAGGTGGCAGCCAGATTTAATCTGGATGCCATGCCGGGAAAACAGATGGCTATTGATGCAGACCTTAGTTCTGGCCTGATCAATGAAACACAGGCAAAGGAACGGCGTGCCAAGGTTCAGAGAGAAGCAGATTTTTATGGCGCAATGGATGGTGCGACTAAGATCGTAAAGGGTGATGCAGTTATGTCACTTATCACAACTGCCATCAATCTGATCGGCGGCAGCATCATCGGTATTGTACAGTCCGGCAGCAGCATCTCAGCCGTGCTGAGTACCTATTCCATTGCGACAGTAGGTGATGGTCTGGTATCCCAGATACCGGCTCTTCTTATTTCTACTGCAACAGGAATGATCGTTACAAGAGCTGTTTCAGAAGGCAGCTTAAATGAAGATGTATCAAAGCAGTTTCTGGCCCAGCCTCATGCTATGATCGTTAGTGGTGCAGCAGTGGCGGTCATGGCTGTGATACCTGGAATGCCGGCAGTAAGGACTCTGGTTGTGGCTGCATGTCTTATGGGAAGCGGATTTTATCTTTCCGGAAAGATAAAAAAAGAGCCACAGGCATTGTCACAAATGGCAATGGCTCCTTCTACCCAGCTTCAGGATTCCCCACAGGCTCAGGCAGCTGCTGCAAAAGAGGAAGTAAGTGAGGAAGAATATTTTAAAGATGTAAATAATGTATACAGCCTTCTTACACTGGAGCCAGTGGAGATCGAGTTTGGTTATAGTCTGATCCCTCTGGCAGATGAGTCAGTAGGCGGAAGGCTGATCAGCAGGATCGTTATATTCCGCCGCCAATATGCCCAGGATATGGGATTTGTGATCCCATCCATCCGGCTCCGGGACAGTTCTTCCCTGGGACCAAGTCAGTATAGTATTCGGATAAAAGGAGAAGAAATTGCAGGAGGAGAGATCCTGATTGATTATTTCCTTGCTCTGGAACCAGAGGAGGTGGAAGAAGAAATTGAAGGTATTGAGGCCATTGAACCGGCATACGGTATACCCAGCAGGTGGATCAAGCCTGAAAACAGAGATCGGGCTGAATTATATGGTTATACGGTCATTGATCCTCTGTCTGTATTGCTCATGCATCTTTCAGAAGTCATCCGGCAGCATTCATACGAACTGCTTACAAGACAGGAAGTGGTAAGGCTTACGGAAAATCTGAAAAAAACAGCTCCTGAGCTGGTGGAAGAGGCAATACCACAGATGATCAGCTACAGTTATTTCCAGAGAGTTCTTACAAACCTTCTAAAAGAAGGAATTCCGGTCCGTGACCTGGAGACCATTGTAGAGAATCTGATGCAGACAGCCTCAGAAACAGGTCTTCCTCCAAGAGAGCTGGACCAGACAGTAGAAAAGATCAGGACAGCTCTTAAACGTACCATTACCCGCATGTACTGTACAGATGGATGCATGAAAGTCATCACACTGGATGCCCAGCTGGAACGGGAAATGGTCGCATCCTTGTCAAAAGGGGAAAATGGCTTATATCTGGCATTAAACCCGGAAATGCTCCAGCATGTGATCCGGCAGCTGGCAGAGCAGATAAAAAAGTTCAGTGGTTTATCACAGAATCCGGTGATCCTGACTTCACAGGTTATGAGGATCCATTTTTACCATCTGGTAGAACCCTTTTATCCTAATATCAGGGTGCTTTCATTTAATGAGATCGCAAATAATGTGCAGATCCAGTCAATTGGAAATATAAGTACAATGAAAAAAGGATCATAAGTGTACGGTCAAATGATATAAACAGCAGATAACAGGAGTGAGTAAAGTTATGGAAGATAAGCAGGAAAAGGCAGAGAAGGAGTTATTTGCGCTTTATAAAAAAACGAAAGATCCGGAAATAAAGAAAGAGATCACAATGCAGTATCTGTACATAGCCAGAACCACGGCAACGAAACTATATGATCTTTATTCTACCACCATGCAGATGGAAGATGCAGTGAATGAAGGTGTGGTGGCGATCATAAAAGGGATCGATATGTATGATCCGGATAAAAACATTAAGTTTTCCACTTACATTACAACGCGGGTAAGAGGAGCAATGCTGGATTATGTAAGAAAACAGGAGTGGATGCCCCGGGGATTTTATAAGCAGTTGGGGATTATAGAATCTGCATGCGAGGACATGAAGCGTGAATTAGGAAGAACACCAACAGTTGATGAACTGGCAAAGCATCTTGGAATAGAAAAAAAACGCTGCCAGAGGATCATTTCCATGAAAAACAGGAGAAATATCCAGTCTCTTGATTTTTTACTGGAAAACCAGAATACATCCAATGGACTCCAGATCACAAACAACGATACCCAGGTACAGCCTGAGGAGGCATGCTTGTGGGAAGAGGATATGCGGGTGCTGGCAGAAGGCATAGCCCAGCTAAATGAAAAAGAGCAAAAAACACTGGCACTGCATTATATGGAAGGGTTGAAAATGGAACAGGTGGGCCGGGTCATAGGTGTCAGCCAGCCCAGAGCATCCCAGATCCACACGATCGCCTTGCGTAAGCTGCGCCATTTTATAGAAACAAAAAATGGAAAGGGGATAAAGTCAGATGTATCAGGGATTTTATAATCTGGCGTCAGGCATGCTGACCCAGAGCAGGAACTTAAATACCATCAGCAATAATATGGTGAATATCCAGACTCCTGGATATAAAAACGAAACAATGGTAAGCAGTACTTTCAAAGAAGAAATGCTTTATCGTACAGGACAGTATAGCAAAGAAAATCCAACCCAGCTGGCAACTGTTTCAAAAATAAAGACAGCAAAGCAGGTTTATACCAATTATGACCAGGGCGGTCTGGAACAGACAGATGGGATCTATGACTTTGCCTTAAATGGAAATGGCTTTTTCTGCATCCAGACATCACAGGGCATCCGGTATACAAGGAATGGTTCATTTTCAGTAGATAAAGATGGATATCTGGTTTTAAACCAGGCAGGAAGAGTCTTAAACAAAGAAGGACAGCCTGTCCAGATCAAAAATGAGAACTTTACAGTTGATTCCAAAGGACACATTACTGCTGCTATTACAAAACAGTCTGATGGTGAAGAAAGCGGCAGCCAGGAAGTTACCATAGAGGATTATGGAACTTTGAAAGTAGTGGATTTTCCAGATCAGGGGCAGCTTCATGCAGAGGATAATGGACTTTTCTCTACTGCACAGGCAGAAACAACGCCTGCAGATACAACTGTTCAATGGAAAATGCTGGAAAAATCCAATGTAGACATGGTGGAGCAGATGACAGCTATGATGTCATCCCAGAGAGCGCTTCAAAGCGCAGCCCAGTCACTGAAAATGTATGATCAGATCATGAGTAAGTCTGTGTCAGATGTCGGTAAGCTGTAAGGAGGATAAAGAAATGAATATGTCATTTTATACAGGAGCAGCAGGAGCCGGACAGTTTACAAAAAAACTGTCAGTTGTATCCAATAACCTGGCCAATATCAACAATACAGGCTTTAAACCTAAAACAGCGGCTTTTTCTGAACTGATCCACTATAATCTTAATGATTCTGAAAATGCCCAGACAGAGCTGCAGACAGGTTCAGGAGCCAGAGTGGAGCGTACCTGGACGGATTTTAGTACAGCCGGTGCTACTCAGACCGGAAAAGAATATGATTATGCAATTATGGAGCCTAATGCATTTTTTATGATACAGGATCCTGCGTCAGGTGAGATCACCTATACAAGAAACGGTCATTTTCACAGGGGAGAACGTGAAGATGGATTTTATCTTACAACAGAAGATGGAAAGCTGGTGCTGGACCAGAACCGGCAGCCTCTTAAGCTGGAAGTAACAGATGTAGAAAAGCTGCAGGAGGAATCAGAGTCAGAAGACGATGACTACGATACAGATGATACAGACAGCACAGAGGATGATACTGACCTTCCTAAGGTAAGTGTATACACATTTTCAAACCCCAGCCGTCTCTTAAGCGTAGGAGATAATGAATATAAAGCACAGGATGGAATGGAAGCTTCTTTAAAATCAGATGCGGTCCTGCAAAAAGGGGCACTGGAGAATTCAGGCACCGATATGGCAAAAGAAATGGTCCATGTGATCGAATGTCAGAGAGCCTTTTCCTATGCTGTAAAAATGATCACTACATCAGATGATATAGAGGGAACGATCAATTCACTGAGAGGATAAGGTAAAAAATGGAAATAAAGCGATATGAAGATATGGACCTGCAGGCTCTGGATGTAATGCGGGAGATCGGCAGTATCGGTACTAGTCATGCAGCAACTGCTCTTTCCAAGCTTCTGCAGAAAGAAGTCCGGATCTCGATCCCATCTGTGAATATCCTTGGATACAATGATGCCATGAACCGGATCGGTGATGCGGAGGAGCTTGTTGCAGCAGCCCTTGTAAAAATGTCAGGTGATATTGAGGGGTTGATGCTGTTCCTTTTCGACCTGGATTTTGCAAATGAGGTATTGGAAAAACTGCTTGGAAGCCGTTATAAGTCCTTTCTGGATATGGACGAAATGGCCAGATCAGCACTGGTAGAAGTAGGAAACATCATTATCTGTTCTTATATAAATGCTTTTTCACAACTTGTAAATGTAGAGGTGGAACTGTCTGTTCCAAGTGCTACCATCAACATGCTGGGTGGGATCTTAATGGTACCTATTGCTGAGTATGGATATGAAACAGATAAACTGATGTATTGCAATGCAGATTTTGTGATCGGCGGAAAAGCACTTTCTGACTGGCTGCTCATGCTGCCGGATATTCGTTCTCTAAACGATATTTTAGAGAGGTTGGGAGTTTCATAATGATCGGAGGCACGGAATTAAAAGTAGGAATCGGTGATATGAAGTTTTCACGAGGGGAAGGAAGGATCATAACCTATGCTTTGGGTTCCTGTATCGGGATAACCTTTTATGATCCGGTTACCCGTCTGGGAGCACTTCTGCACATCATGCTTCCGGCACAGTTTGAAGGAAAGGATTCCAATCCATTTAAATTTGCAGACAGCGGCATCAGGGAAACCCTCAGAAAGCTGAAAATATTCGGTATGGTAAAAAGCCGGATGGTAGTTAAGATCGCAGGGGGAGCCAAGATGTTTGAGATCAGCGGAAACAGCAGCTTTGGAAATATCGGGCAGAGAAATGCAGAAAGTGTAAAAAAAGTCATGGCCCAGGAAGGAATCTGTATCGCAGCAGAGGATACAGGAGGAAATTATGCCCGTACCATGCTTTTAGATCTTGCAACAGGCGATGTGATCGTGCGTACAGTGGGACGACCGGAACGCCATCTATAGCCAGGGCTTTCATTTATGGTGGTGTCACCATCTGTGACATGCCTGTTTACAGAAAAAAGGAGAGAAGATCATGGTCAAAAATGAAAAAGAAGGGATTCTTTTAGAATCAGGAACAAACGAGATTGAAGTAATGAAATTCACAGTTCTGGGTGAATTTTATGGCATTAATGTGGCAAAAGTCCAGGAGATCATCATGAGTGAAAAGGTAAAACCGATGCCTCATGCAAACCCGGCAGTAGAAGGCATCTTTAAACCAAGGGATGAGCTGATCACAGTGATCAACCTGGCAAAATATCTTACAGGAGATGACCGGGAAAATGGGCCAAGAGATCTGTTTATCGTAACAAATTTTAATAAAATGACGGTCGCTTTCCGGGTAGACAGTATCGAAGGTATCAGCAGGATTTCATGGAAAGATATACAGAAGCCAGATAAGACCATTGCAAATGGAGATGACAGTGTTGCTACCGGTATTGCCCAGTGCGGAAAAGAGCTGGTGATCATCCTGGATTTTGAAAAGATCGTGGCAGAGATCGCACCGGAAACAACTATACAGGTGACAGATGTAGATAAGATGGGAGACCGCCCTATCTGCAACAGTCCTATTGTGATCGCGGAAGATTCCATTCTTTTAAGTAAAATGATCGATGATTCCCTGGAAAGGGCCGGATTTACCAATGTAAAGAATTTTTCCAATGGCCAGGAGGCATGGGATTACCTTTCACAAATACATAATGATTCTGATCTGTATGATAAGGTCAATCTGGTCATTACAGATATCGAAATGCCGGAAATGGATGGCCACAGGCTTACAAAGCTGATCAAGGATGACGAACATTTAAAGAAGATCCCGGTTATCATCTTCTCTTCCCTGATCAATGAGCAGATGAGGCAGAAGGGGAAAGAATTAGGTGCAGACGAACAGCTTTCCAAGCCGGAGATCGGGCATCTGATCACAGTAATGGATGAACTGCTTGCCCGTTTTAAAAAACAGTACAGTCAGCAGTAAGGAGGACTCTAAGGATGGAAAAATATGTATTAACACAGGATCTTGTAACAGGAAATGAACTGATCGACAGTGAGCACAGGAAGATTTTTGACAAAGTCAATACCCTTCTGGATGCATGCTCAAAGGGAAAGGGAAGAGAAAATCTCTCAAGTCTGGGAGAATTTCTTGTTGAATATGTAACGAAACACTTTTCAGATGAGGAGGATCTCCAGAAGCAGTCAAAATATCCGGAATATACAGAACATCATAAATTTCATGAATGGTATAAACAGAAACTGGGGGATGCCATTATAAAAATGGAGCAGGAAGGTCCGACGATCAATTCCCTGGGCGAGATCAACTATATGGTAAGCGTGCTGGTTAAGCATATCCGGGCAACAGACCGCAAGCTGGCCCAGTGGATCCAGAATGGGACCAAAAATGAAGATACAGCTTCTAAAGCGGCAACAGGATCAGCAGTATCAGGGAAAACTTCCTATATGGATACCGTTTCAAAAGATGAAAGTACAGAAAATCTGGATATCCGCCAGATCCTGGATATAAAAGAACTTCAGCGGATCCAGGATCTGTTTTTAACGGTCACAGGCATGACAGCAGCAGTAGTGGATATGAAAGGAAAATACATTACGAGAGGAAACTCCTTTACCAGCTTTTACAGCAGGTATACCAATGGAAAACATAATGAGCTGCGAGAGTTTACCCAGGATCTTACAGTAGGAGGATTCCGTGCAGGTACAGTGATCGGCGGTATCGTCCTTGGAGATTACCCGGATGATTCAGCCCCAAGCCAGGAAGTAGTAAGTGCCGGTGGACAGCTTTTAGCTGAGATGCTGAATCTGTGGGCTAATGCCCTTTATTACCGGAAGAGCAATGCAGACAGCGTAGAAGCATTTGCAAAAGAGGAAAAGAAAGTACGGGATGCAGTAGGACAGATCAAGTATAAGGCAAAGGGACTGGAGCAGACGGCTACGATGGAAAAAATGCTTTCCCTGAATGCAGCCATTGAAGCAGGCCGTGCCGGAAAAGCAGGTGTAGGCTTTGGTGTTGTAGCAGATGAGATCGGACGTATGGCAAATGAGTCAGCCGCTGTATATCAGGAGATCCAGGAACTGGTAAAACAGGTAGAGGAATCTATGGAACGCCTTGGAGAATAATACAGGGAGATCTTTCAGAAAATATTGTATGCAGAAGAGAGGATAAAAGGAGATACATAAAATGGTCATTACGGTTTCAAATCAAAAAGGCGGTGTGGGAAAGACCACAACATCAGCAGCGCTGGCTGCAGGATTTTCGATGGCAGGTAAAAAGGTTCTGTGTATAGACCTGGATCCCCAGGGAAATCTTGGATTCTGCCTTGGTCTGGATACCGAAGGAGGATCTACTATACTGGATGTATTAAAAGGAGATGTATCCATACAAAAGGCGATCAGCCGCACAGAAGGGATCGATATCCTTCCTTCTGATATTACATTAAGCAGCAGTGGTCTGGAGTATAATCCGGGAGAAGAAAAAGAATCTATTTTAAAAAATGTTTTAAAACCAGTTATGGATTTTTATGACTATATTGTGATCGATACACCCCCTGCCTTAAATCTTCTCACAGTTAACGCATATGCAGTTTCTGATTATCTTATTATACCAATGGCATCGGATATCCTCAGTCTGGTTGGTCTGTCACAGTTAAAGGAAACAGTAGAATCTGTCCGCATACAGATCAATCCCGGCCTTAAGATCATGGGTATCCTGCTAAACCGCTTTAATCCAAGAACATGTCTTTGCAGGGATGTATTGGAAATGGCCGGGCAGCTGGCCGGGCAGCTGGAAACCCGGGTATTTGACACAAAAATAAGGTCCGGAGTGGCGATTGCGGAAGCACCGGCCCATGGAGAAAGTATTTTTGAGTACAGTCCGAGAGCATCAGCTGTAAAGGATTATGGAAAGTTTTTAGATGAGGTAGAAAAGATCATAGGTTTCAGGGAGAAATAATATGGCAAAAAAAACAAATAAAACCTCACATGTGCTGAACCTTATCACAGGTTCACAGCCGCCAGTTGCGTCTTCTGGCGAAACACAGCCATCTTCTTCAGCTTCCGGTGAAACACAGCAGGAAGGATCAGCTGCTGAAGAACCGGTAAGAGTGCCTTCCGCTAATGTGACTGTAGTTGATCCAAGAGAAGAAGGAAAGCTGGCAGAAGAGATCCAGAAGAATCTGATCCAGGAGCTGGAAAAAGAACAGACAGAAGAGCAGGCAGAACAGCCCGGGAAGCAGGAAGAACAGCAGGAAGAACAGCAGGAAGAACAGCCGGAAGAACAGCCGGAAGAACAGACAGAAGAACAGACAGAGCAGCCCAAAACAAACGCAGGGACACCTGTACAGAAAGAACCGGAACAACAGGAAGAGCAGAAGCAGGAAGATGGTCCAAGTTACCGGGTCGTAAATATCATGGAGGAGATTCTTACTCCGGAACTGATCCTTGACGCACTGAAAAGCAATGATACCTGTACCTGCAGCCGCTGTCAGGCAGATGTGAAGGCGCTGATGCTTACCAGGCTGCCGCCCAAATATATTGTAGCAGATAATACGACAGTCCCGATGCTGTTAACCTTTTACCGCAATAAATTCCGTGTGGCTGTTTTAAGTCAGTCCATGAGAGCCTGTATGGAAGTAAAAGAACATCCACGCCATATCTTATAAATTTTCATGCTGCGCCGAAATATGTATATAGAATCTATAGAATCACAGGGATAAAGTATACAGAAGCGGCGCATTTTATGTACTCCGCGACATCACATGACTGAAAGGAGCAGCAGATATGTCAAGTGTATCAAGAACAAGCAGCAGTCTTGGAAATACAGCTTTAAGAGGATTTGGTGGTTTAGCTTCCGGTATTGACAGGGATGCACTGATCGAACAGATGACAGCAAGAACAACATCCAAGATCACATCCAAGAAACAGGCTATGACCAAACTGGAATGGAAGCGGGATGCATATCGTTCTATCAGCAATAAGATCATAGATCTTCAGGACAATTACCTTAGCTATTCAGCAACAAAGAGCTTAAAAAACAGTGATTTCTTTGCAAAAAACCAGGTCAGTGTACAGGGGGATCCTGACTATACAAAATATATATCAGCGACAGGAAACGCAGACACTGCATCCAGAGTATCAGTTCTGGGAGTAAACAGATTAGCAACATCTGCCACATTGATCTCCGGCGAAAAGAAAACAGAAAATGAAAAAGATTCAGCTATTACCTTAGGCGGCATCAGCGCGTCTGATTTTGAAAATAAAGAAGTAAAGACCTCCAATCTTTCCGGAACGAAGCTGACATTTGGAACCTACAGTATTACAGATAAGAAATTCACAGAGGAAGCAACCTTTACGTTCCCCACCAGTTATGAAAAAAAGGTGGACGGAAAAACAGAGACAGTCACCATTGATTATACGGCTGATTCTAAAGATGTAGTAAAACAGCTGAATGAAGCCCTTGATTCCCAGGGATTTCTCGGAAAAGATGGAAAGAGCGGCATTAAATTTACACTGAATGGTGATCAGATCCAGATCAGTCAGACAGACAGTATTACCGATAAAGGAAAAAGCTATGTGATCAGGGGAACATCATCTGCTTTAAAGAGTCTTGGCTTTAATTCCGGCAAGATGAATCAGGATGATATAGATAACGGCATTTCACTTGATGAATTTAACGCATCTTCAAATAAATCTTCATTCGAGGCTGCAGCTATAACAAAGCAGCCCCTTTCCGGCTATCTTAAGGGAAAATCAATTTCTGTTTCTTATGGCGGACAGACAAAGAATATTGAACTGATCGGCGATAAGGAAGAGATAAAAGATTTTAAAGCTTTTAAGGATAGCTTACAGAATAAGCTGGATAAAGCCTTCGGTTCAGGAAAGGTTACTGTAGGTGAGGGTCAAAATGGCAGCCTGACGTTTACTGCAAAAGACAACAAACAGACATTACAGATATCCGCAGACTCAAAGGAACTCCAGAATGCTCTGGGTATCACATCTACCCAGTCAAATAAGATCAGTACAGGAAGCAGCCTGTGGGAGAACAGGGTCAAACTGGGACTGGGAAAATACAATACAAAAGAGGAATTAAACGACGCATTAAAAAACTTTACAGTCAATGGTGCAAAAATAGATAATATCACTGCAGATACCACAGTAGACGGACTGCTTACTGCGATCAATAATAATAAAGATGCGGGAGTAACTGCCATCTATCTGGGCAGTGAAAATAAATTTGTTCTTTCTTCCAATGAAAAAGGTGAGGGCCGTAAGATCACCCTTGGTGCAGATCCAAATGATACTGCTGATGCAGCAAATCTCATTTTCGGCGGGGTTAGCACAGATGGCTCAGATGGTGAGATGAGTATTCTCTATAATGGGGTACAGACCACCATTACCAGCAGCAGCAATACCTTCTCCATTGACGGTCTGGATATTAGAGCCACGAATACATTTAATACAGGCTCTGCAACAGCAGAAGGCGGCGTCAGCTTTACTGCATCAGCAGATACAGAAAAGGTGACAGAGACTGTAAAGAAATTCATTGAAGCTTATAATGCCATGATCGATGAGGTCCGCACCCAGGCAACAACCAGGCCGGACAGTAATTATAAGCCTCTGACAGAAGACCAGAAAAATGAAATGAATGAAAATTCCATTAAAAACTGGGAGAATAAGGCAAAAGAGGGTATTCTGTACAACAGCAGCGCTTTAAAAGACCTGGACAATGCTACCCAGGGCATTTTCTCTTCAATGATGATGAACGGTGTTTCTTATGACGATCTTGAAAAGATCGGAATTTCCTTCTCAGATGATTACACAGCAGGTGGAAAGATCGTATTTGATGAAGAAAAGTTTAAAACTGCCATGGACAGTGATCCGGAAAAGGTATCAGACCTGTTCACAGGCACGCATGGTATTGTAAACACCATAGACAGTACTCTTTCTACTTATGCCACCAGATATGCAAGCAAGAATGGAAATTCCTATGGTGTGCTTATTGAAGAGGCAGGATCTGAAAAACTAAGCCTGACCCTGACTAACAACAGTATTTATAAAGAATTAAAGGATATGCAGGAAACCATCACAAACCTGCAGTCCCAGCTGTCAACTGAGCAGGACCGTTATATCAGCCAGTTTACGCAGATGGAAAGGCTGATCAATCAGATGAATTCACAGTCCAGCTACCTGTCACAGTTAGGTGGCTGATGGGGGTAAGAAAGCATGTACGAAAAGTTTAAGCAGTACAAGGAAAGTACGATCTATTCTATGAGCAATCTGGAGTTGTTGCTTTTGTTGTATGATGAAGCAGTGAAGCGTCTGAAAATGGCACAGATCGCACTTGAGGATAAAAAATATGAGACTTTTGAAGAATGTCTCGGAAGAACAGGACGGATCGTCCGGTATTTAATACAGATACTGGATATGCAGTATCCCATCAGCAAGGATCTGAAACGTATCTATGAGTACCTGATCTATGATATCAGCCGTGTTAAAGCAGGAAGGGAACGCAGGGCAGAAGAGATTCCAAGGATCAGCCACATACTTTCTGAATTAAGAGATGCATTTAACCAGGCAGGAAAGATTTCCGGCGATCAGCATATTGTGAGAGAACGAAGTGTTTTCGGTTAAAGGAGAATATATGAGCGCAGACTTGGAAACAATTTTGATATATCTTCAAAGGAGATATAATATATTAAGAGAAGTTTGTAGTCTGACGGAAGAACTGGCGGAGGCAGTGGAGCGCGGCGACACAGTCTCCGCTTCTCTTCTTTTAGATATGAGGGGAGAACAGCTGCAGCGCCATGCAGACTGTGAAGAACAGATCATCCTGCAGACTGCGGGAAACAGCCTTCGGGCCCGGTATCTACGAGATCTGGCTAAAGGTCCATTAAAGAATGTAAAAAGCTGTTTTAAAGGAAAGACAGAGCAGGAAAAAATGCTGGAGAAGCGTATTGAGGATCTGCGTTGCCGCACAGAAAAGCTTTTAGATAAGATACGCAGGATCGATGGGGGACTTAACAGAAGAATATCAAAAAACAGGTGAAGTTAAATGGAAAATCAAAACTTTTATGAAGGCCGCATACTGGTAAATATGGCTGCATCTGTTATGCGCCAGGATGATTTAAAGCCGCTTCATGGAAATCTGGACTGGGAAAGGCTGTTCCGGGTTGCAGATTATAACAAAATTTCAAACCTGATCTATCTTGCAATCCTTGGAAATAATGAAAAAATGCCGGAACGGTGGAAAACACGCCTTTATGAGCGCTACAGCGATATTCTGAAATTCAACGAAAGCTGCACAGAAGGAGAACGGGAGATACTGGTCCTTCTGGAATTAAAAAAAATCCCGGTACTCGTCCTTTCCTCCAGCAGCCGCAGACAGCTGTATCCAAGGGAGGAAATGGCAGGGGAAAGCTCTCTAAAGCTTTTTTTTCTTGACCCGGAAGATTATCTTTTTGCAAAAGGCTATCTGGTCAATATAGGCTACGAAACGGATACTCTCTATCCGGGAGTGGGTGAAAAGATGCGTATACCAGGCCGTTTTTCTGTGGAGATCTATCATACCTTTCCTTTTAAAACCCAGGTATACCAGAGGGGGATGGAAAAGCTGCTCCAGCGTGCTTTCCTGAAAGAAAATGGTGACTACATTTATGAATGGAATGCCATAGACCAGCTAGTCTATCTTATGATCCAGTCCGCTTACCTATATGTAACAGGACATCTGCAGATACGCCATCTGGCAGACTTATATGTATTTTACAGAAAAGCAGCAGAAGAAGACCAGTTTCAGGAGCTTGAGAACCGGCTAAAGGAATTTAAAGTAAACATACTGGCGCAGAAGCTTCTGCATTTAAGCTATATGTGGTTTGGAACACGGGAAGAATGTGCCAGCATGGAGACAGAGGAAGAAGAACTCCAGGTATTTGATATACTGGAGAAAAATGTATTCTACGGCATGACAGGGAAATTTGGACCGGAAACAGATGAACAGGCGCTGGATCTTAGATCAGACATATTAAAAGAAGAAGAGCGGGAAAACCGCATGGAAAAAAGAGCATTATTTTACCGGCGTCTGAGAGAGTTTTTTTCTCTCGTACGCCGGCAGCTGAAAGAGCTATATGATATTTTGTATAGCAGATAAGAGTCATTTTATCAGTATTCACCCGTTTGCGGGTCATTAAGCTTATGGTCTATTTCTTCATATAAGAATTCAGTCCTTTTTCAATAGAGCGCAGTGAATCTGTATCAGATAATAAGGCATCCAGGTTGCTGCGTTCTGCTTCTGTCAATTCTTCCCGCAAAATAGAAATATGCTTCGGGGCATTTATAGCCAGGCTGACAGATCCATTGTCGCAGTCAAGTACAGTGATGCGTATGTCATTCCCGATCAGGATACTGTCATTTTTTTTACGTTTCAGTATCAGCATGGCTATTTATCTCCTTTTTTAGTGTCCTGTTCCTTTATCTCTTTACCAAGAAGAGAACGTAAGGTATGGCGGTAATCATAGTCAGCGTTGGATAAGATCACCTGGATCCCTTTGCGGGTATCCGGATTAATGGCAAGAGGACATTTCAAGTTGACGGTTCCATCCAGATAATCCTTCTTTACAGCACATATGACATAATAGGATAATTCATCACTGGAATTTACTTCCAGAAAGGATAATTCTTCTGGTAGAAGAACCGGTGAATAAGAAGGAAAGAGTGCTGCTGCATCGATGAGAAAAAAGGCTACATAAGGTTCGTCTACAGACTGCAATATCAGCAGGGAACTGTCATCTTCCTCCATAGAGAGGGGAAGATAGTCATGGTACTGGGAAAAACCAAATAAACCATCTGGAAATACAACCAGTTCATCTTTTGTATAATCAATTTCGCCGTAATATTTTGTATCAATCTTCATGATTGCATAAGCCTCCGGGGGTCAGTTTTTATATGGTAACATTAAGAGCAGGGGAATCCGGCTCTTTTTTTGGTGGAACATAATTGGGGGTGCCGGTATACACAAACTCTACTTTTGGATAAGAGGTTATGATGGTCATTTCCAGGGCTGGTACGTATTCCAGATTGCCAGATGCCACACGAAATTCAAATTCACCTCTCTGAAGGGTATACAGCCCATTATTGTCAGGGCTGCCAGAAAATGGATCACAAAAGCTGTTTCCTGATCCAGAGACGTTTGCTGTGCCATGTACTCTTTGGACAGTATCCCGGAGATTAAAAGCTTGTCTGATATCCTGGATACAGGTCATGCTTTCCGGAGAACTGATCCCGTAATTTTGAGCCTGACGTACTTTCAGGCGGTATTGGGAAATCGCCTGATGCTGTCTTGCTGCCAGCTGGTCCTTTGAAACCAGACTGGCATTTTGACGGAAACGGACAGATTCAAAAGGTTTAAAATTTGCTTCAATCACAGGTTTCATACATCTTCACCTTCTTCAGACCTGAAAATAGAAAGTTATTTTTTACTTGTTTTTTGTAACAATGTACCGGTATCATTTTATAAAATCAAAAAGAGATGACTGCATCAGGTTTGACCCCATTTTTAAAGCTGCAGAATAGGAGTACTGGTAAGAGTACATTTCTGTGATGGCCTCATAAGGATCAGCTCCGAGAATGTCTTTGTATTCCTCTGTCAGGTTGTCGCTTAAAGTATCAAGACGGGTTTTTGTAGTTTCTACCAGGGAATATTTATTGCCAAGGTCGCTGTAAATGGTGCTGATGGTATGCTCTGTATTAGCTGCATCTTTAAGTACACTGCCCATAGTATCTGTAAATTGATCAACGGTCGTAGTATCATTGATATAATTATCACAGGCCATAACCGAACGGCTGAGAAGTGCCACAGGAGTTGTTTCCAGGGCAGCTTTGATCGCATCCTTTGCATCCGCATCAGACATGGCATTTAAGGAATCCGAGGTAAGCCCCGTAAGCATATTCAGTCCTCCGGTATAGGTATCTAAAAGAGACTGGCGGTTGGAAATATCGCCATAACCGATATCTACCCGGCCTTGTTCTCTCATAGCTGTCACAAGGTTGTTCAGGTCATCATCGCTTAAATGATAACTGTAAGTATTGTTATTTTTATCATAAGCCATGGTCATATTGACCGTCTTTGTGGTACCGTCTGAATACTTATGGGTATAAGTAAGGGTTTTTCCATCTCCGCTTAAAGAAAACGGAGCTGTTGTAATATCATTTCCGCCGTAAATATAAAAATCCTGATACTGGCTGTTCAGATTGCTGACCATGCTCTGCACATCCTGAAGAAGAGCATCTCTTTTTGTCTGGACAGAAGTTTTTGAGCTGTTATGGGAGGAATCCAGCACATACTGCATGGAAGTCTTACTGTTGCTTAAAGTTTTCTGGATATCCCTTGCGCCCTGCTCCTGCTGGTACAGACGGTTTTTAATATCACCTAAAATAGAACTTTTACTCTGTGCATCCTGATATAAATGATCCATTTTCTTTCCCTGATAATAAGCAAGAGGATTATCAGCAGCTGTTTCATAAGCAGCGCCGGTAGAAACCTTGTTCATGCTTTTGTTCAGATTGCTTTGAAGATCATTTAAAGAAGAAGTATACCTGCGGTAAACAGATGAACGTACAACTCTCATAATTTATTAATCCTCCTTATATTTATGCACCAGTATTACTGATCAGGGTATTCAACACTTCATCAAGGGCAGTCATCAGACGGGAAGCAGCATTATAGGCTGAAACGTAGGCCATCATATTGGTTGCTTCTTCATCCAGGCTGACACCGGAAAGAGAGTCTCTGGAGTCCTGGATACTGTTTAAAACAGTTGTGCCCGTCTTTAATGCAGTCTGGTTGGAGCTGGAATCAGATGCCAGCTGGGTGGAAAGGTTATTCATATAATCAGCAAATGTTTTCCCGTTCAATTTCTTGGTATCCTTCATAGCTGCGATCATATCAAGGATTGTATCTGTGCGGTTGGTGCCGTCCGTAGAAATATGGATCGTTCCACTGGTCCAGCCTTTGCTGATACCGATATTTCCGGCTGTTATACCAGTTGTTGAGTCATCGGTGGAATTAGATAAAAGATTCTGATCCTTGGGGTTTGTGTTGCCATTGTTGATCTTATTCATGGATTCTGCGAAAGTTAAAGCTAACTGATCCAGTTTTTCTGAGTAATACTGGTATCCACGGACATCATCCACAGCAGTAGATCCATTTATCACATTGCCGGTACCTGTTTTCTGGAGCATATCCAGGCTTGCCTGAAGAGAGCCGCCTTCAAAACGGATCCCTTTTAACTCCGCGTATACATCATTGGTAGTTGCCTGTCCGTTTCCTTGATAGCTGGGGGCTTTTTCAAACTTGATGGAAATGTTTGCAGGATCAGAAACAGAAGCAGCTGTCTGGTGATCGCCTTTTAACATACTTAACTGACCGTAGTTTTTTGTGAGACCGTCAGCACCAAGGTCAGATCCATTTACCAGGATCAGCTTCTGGCTCTTTCCCTGGGCATCAATATAATTCATGCTCACTTCCAGGTCATCAGGCCAATCCTTCTTGCCGATCACAGCACCATTTGCATCATAGTCATAGGCGTTATTCCCGGAATGGGCATCATCCTTGTAATATCTTGTTTCAACAGGAATATAACCGGAAAGCTCATCCAGAAGAAGATTTCGTTCATCCTGGAGTTCCAGGGAAGGATGACCGGCAACCTGGTTACGTTTGATCTGCACGTTCAGGTCGCCGATCTGGCGGAGGATGTCATTGATCTTCTGTACATCGCCCTGTTCACTGCTGCCTTCCCCTGTGAGCCTTTGAAATTCATTCTGTTCGGCCTGTGTGATCTGTCTGGATGCCTGGTTAAAAAGATTACATACAGACTGCATTTTAGTTCGCAGCTCACTTTCATAGATGGGATCGGATACCTTTGCAGGATCCTGCATGCTTGTAAGGGTAGACTGGATATCATCAAATGCCTGGCGGATGCCGGAAATGGTTGTTTCGTCCAGTACCTTTGACAGGGAATTAAGGGCAGTCTGTAAACGATTGGTATAGCTGCAGTCAGCAGACTGGCTGCGGTATTGGATATCCAGATAAGGATCTCTGATCTGTGAGACCCGGTCCATGCTTACCCCAAAGCCTACTGCAGTTTCATTCCCATTAGAATAATGGGAAACAGGATTCGTATAATTAAGGCTGGATGCCTCTAACTGCTGCCTGGTATATCCGGCAGTATTCATATTTGACAAATTCTGTCCTGTAATATCCAGACGTTTCTGGTTGGCCTGGAGAGCGGACAGAGCGGTATTAAAACCGGAAAAAGTTGCTCTTACCATAAAGTATTATTACCTCCAAAATATAAATATCCTGCAGTCCCCACAGTTTTATCAGACATATTTGTCATAAACATGAGGATCGCTCTGCTTCGCACCGGCAAGGCGCTGTTCTAACTGCTTCATGCGGATCCGGATCAGACGGTCTGTGCCACCTTTTACTTTTTTCAGCTTTTCTGCCTGGCTGGATAACCGTTCCAGGATCGGAGAGAGAAGTGCCACAGCCTCCTCGCTGTCCTCCTGCATCAAAATCTGGCGGAAAGTAAGACCATCAAGACCCGACCTGCGAAGAAGATCACTTCGTTTTTTATCTAGTCCGCGCAGCTGCAGTAAAAGCATGTTTTCATCATTTAAAAGAGATTCCAGCTGGTCAGGATGATCAGCTGAAATAACGGTTAGTTTATCAGCCTCAACCCGGCATAGCTGTTCTAATACAGTACACAGCTGTTCTAATACCGGGATCAGGCTTTCAGGCGCCCTCATAGATCATACATGGCCCTTGCAATGGCCATGGGATCCGGTTCGTAGGTTCCTTCCTCAACCTGTTTTTTCAGTTGGGCAACCTTTTCAACGGAAACGCCTTTCTCGCGGCAGACATCTTCTGTAATGCTGTGAGCCAGAGAGCGTGCGAAAAGTGTTTCATCAGCCGAAATACCTTCGGTGTATTCAAAACTGGCTCGGTCAAGATCAGCCGGTTTTGCAGAAATATTATCAGACAAAGCAATATTGCTTTGTCTCATTGATACATGTTCCATGTGTATTTGCTCCTGGATAAAATTTTGAATTTTCATACAATTACTCCTCACCTTAAAATAAAACGGCAGGACCACAAAAGTATCCTGTGATTTTCACATGCTTACTGAATCTATATCTATGTAAATTATCGCCTTTTTTCTTGAAAATATAAGAAAAATAATAATTATAAAAAACGGGAAAACGCCGATTAAATATACATATGGAAGCATGCAGGGTAATTCGGTATCAGAGGGGTCAAAATCTTTTGACCCCAACATCATAATATATAGAATCAAAAAGAAAAGGGATAAAACATGTCTAATATATTACAGGTAACAGATCCTTCTACATATATAGATAATAGAAATGTCCATACAGGCCAGGAGCAGCAAAGCGCCCTGAACAGTTCCCAGATCCAGAATCCTTCTGACCCATCTCGTGTAGTGCGGGCAGATGGACAGAAAAGCGGTACCGCTGGTGACCAGGAAAATGAAAGTGGCTTCAGCGTCCGCAATTATAATGGAAATTATACTGACTTTCTTCAGAAGCTGGGGCAGGAAAATGAAATAAAGGATTCCCTGGGCCGGATCCTGTTCCGGGATGGAGCCTTTATCGCTAAAGGTGATGAAGGTCTGGGTAAAATGGTGCAGCAGCTGCTGGATTCTGCCAGTTTTGAAGATTCTGGCCAGCTGCTGGATTTTTTAAAAATGCAGGGACAGACTAAATTTTCCGGTACTTTCTTTGAAAACCTGAGAACTCTTTTGCAGCAGGAAGGAAACAGAGGCCTGCAGGAAACAGCCCTCAAATTCCTTCAGGTATTCAACAATTATTCCAGCGGTGAGCATCTTTTAGAACAGATGCAGGAACTGACAGATGAAATAAAAGGAATGCTTTACACCTCTGCAAGACAGGAATACGCATCAATTCTGGATCAGCTGGACTGGAAGGCAGAAAATGGGGAAACGAAGGAAAATTCCCAGGTTCTGTTTCAGAAGCTGGTCCCCTTTCTTTCAAGATATATTTCCCGTACCCATGATTATGGCAATGTAAGAAGCAGCGTGATCCAGCTGATCCTTTATGGGGCACGTTATGAAAACGGAAGCAGTGCCCTTCTCAGAAGCCTTTTTGAACAAATGGCAGCTAATAGGGATTTTAAACGTTTTTTTGAAACAGAGCCTGAAGAGCTGTATGCTGTACTTACCGGTTCAAAAGGAAAAAAAGGAAATATTTATGGAGATATTTTTGGCTCACTTGTGGAAAGAGGAGCCAAAGGAGAAGCCGGGCTGGAACATGTACAGGATTTTTATCAGCTGATGCGAGGGATGCTGGTAAACGAAAGCGTATATATGTCTGTGAATCATTTTGTCCTTCCTTTTCAATATCAGGGAAAAGAGGCAGTATCTGAATTTTGGATCGATCCGGATGCAGAGAAAAAAGAAGAAGAAAAAGATGGAGGCAGGAAAATACGCCTTCTGGTGGACTTTGAGATCAGGGGATTGGGAGATTTCCAGCTTCTGGCAGATCTCCAGGATCATAAAATATCCATGGAGCTGGGAGTTCCTAAAAATCTTTCTGCCGGAGCCGGAGAGATACAGGCAAAGCTTCAGGAAATATGTACCAGAAACGGGATGCGCGTGAAAATGATGCAGGTGCAGGAACGGAAAGCTCATTACCATCTGCTGGATGTTTTTCCAAAGATAAGAAAAAAGGAGAATGGTATTAATGTCAGCGTTTGAGCGGTTATTAGAGCAAAAGGCAGTTGCGCTTCAATATTCGCCGGAAAAGGACACTGCCCCGGTAATCGTTGCTTCCGGAATGGGATATATGGCAGAAAAGATCACGGAAGCAGCCAGAAAGTCAGGGGTTCCGGTTTATGAGGATGATTCTCTTGCAACTCTTTTAAGCAGATTACAGCTGGGAGCGGCTGTGCCGGAAGAATTATATCAGGCGATCATAGAGATCTATATTTACTTTTTAGGATATGTGCCGTCACCGGAGGAAAAAGAAAATGAAGAAAAAGTCGAAAATACCTGACAGAAGATCCAGACACGGACGGGAAATGTTTCTGCTCCTTCTTTCGGGAGTCTTGCTGTTCCAATGGGGAAAGATAGATGCTTTTGCAGCAGCAAAAGAGATTAAAACAGTAAATATCCGTGTTACATCCAAGCTGGAAGTAGGCAGCAAGCTTCCGGATATAAAACTGGAAACGACCACGGTTTCAGATGGAGAAGTGGCAGTAGATGCAAGTGGAGGTAAATACAGCGTTTCCGAGGCCGAATGGACGGATAAAAGCTCCAATGAACTGAAAGCTGCTGAAGAGCCTCAGATGAAAGTCACCCTGGAACCGGAAGATGTCAGTGAAGATTATTTTGTTTCCAGCTATAAAAAAGCGGATGTAAAGATCAGTGGGGGCACATTTGTGTCTGCCAGACGAGATGGAGATGAACTGGTAGTTACCCTGCGGGTAAAAGGGATCAAAGGAGACTATGCTGCTCCGGAAGATGCCTGGTGGAATGAAAAAAGCCTGGGACAGGCGAAATGGGAAAAGCCGGATAACACATCCGGTTATTACGAAGTGCAGCTTTACAGAGGAAAAACGAAAGTTTACAGCGTCTCCCAGACCAGTGCGGTTCAGTATAATTTTTATCCATATATGACAAAAACAGGAGAGTATACCTTTAAGGTACGCACAGTACCGGGAACGGATTCCCAAAAAAAATATGGTGGAAAAAGCGAATGGATAGAATCCGGGGAGCTTTCCATTACAGACCGGTATGTATCAGATGGTAAAGGACAGCAATCAAAAAATCCTTCTGCAAAGCGCGGAACCACAGATAAAGTAGGCTGGGTAAAAAAAGGCAATATATGGAATTACAGATTTCCGGATGGCTCTATATGCCGGGGTACATGGCAGTCGGTCAACGGATACTGGTATTATTTTGATGTCAATGGCACGATGCTCACCGGCTGGCAGAAGATGGAAAATGACTGGTATTACCTGTATGGTACCGGGGAAATGGCAACCGGATGGGCAAAGATCAATGGACAGTGGTATTACTTCTGGCCATTAACGGAAAATGGGCATACACAGGGAACCATGGCTTATGGAGGCTGGAAGATCATAGGGGCGGATTATTACTTTTTCAGGGAAGACGGCTCCTTATATACCGGCTGGCTGGAACAGAATGGTTCCTGGTATTACTTAAACACACTTGACAACAGCCTTCAGGGAGTCATGTTTACCGGCTGGCTGATCCGGGAAGGGAAAACTTATTTCCTGGATGCTGACGGAGTTATGGCTGCCGGCTGGTATCAGGTTGACGGGAATTGGTATTATTTTTGGCCGGATTCAGGTGAAATGGCAAAAAACCAGTATATCAATGGATTTTATGTTAATGGGGACGGGATCTGGTACAGGTAAAGATATGTGAGGAATGGAAATGAAAATGATCAGAAAAATACTCCTTTGTGCCGGAACAGGACTGCTGCTTAGCACAGGAAGCTTACAGTCTGTGCCAGGGGGAATCTTTCATATGTATACAGCTTATGGGGCAGAGAGCAGCATCATCGAGACCATGAGTATTAAATTTAACACCACTTTTGGAGATCCGGAGGAAATACCACAGCCCCAGATCACCATCAGCGGATCAGGGGTATCCATTGGGGATATTTATTACAAAACAGAATATGAAAACTGGAAACCTGGTAAAAAGGTACGGATGGAGATCACTGTGGATGCTGCACAGGGAAAGTATTTCCCTGTGTCCCTTGGACGATCCAAATGCCGTGTGACCGGGGCTGATTTTGTATCGGCGAAAGCCCTGGATAATACCACCATGCAGGTAAAAGTGAACTATACGCCGGTCACTGTTCTGGGTGACACAGCTTTAGCAGGCTGGAGTTCACATGACTCAGAAAAGGCAGTGTGGAAGAAGGTAGACTATGCTCCGGGCTATACCCTGACTTTATATGGAAATGATAAAGTGGTGAAACGGATGACAGTTACAAGTAACTCTGTCAGCTTAAAGGAGTACATGACAGATCCGGACAAGATCTACTATTATCAGGTAAAAGCGGTCCCGGTTACGGCAGAACAGAAAAAATACTTAAAAGAAGGGGAATTTGTTACATCACAGGAACAGGATATAGATGACAGTGCGGAAGAGGAGAAAGAAAAAGAACATGCAGCATGCGGTACTGGTCCAGGCGTAGCAGGTTCTCTAAAGGGAGACAACTTTGTTATGCCGGATGGGACTCTGGCAGTCAATACCTGGAAGCTGGTGGGAGGTATATGGTACTACTTTAATGCGGAAGGAAACCGTACCAGGGGCTGGTTCCAGTATGGTGGAAAATGGTATTATTTCGACGGAAATGGATATATGAAGACCGGCTGGGTGAACACAGGAAACGGAACATGGTATTACTTAAACCCGGATGGGGATATGAAGACCGGCTGGCTGAATACAGGAAACGGAAAGTGGTATTACTTAAACCCTGATGGAAGTATGAAGACCGGATGGGTGAACACAGGAAATGGAACATGGTATTACTTAAACCCGGATGGGGATATGAAGACCGGCTGGCTGTATGATAAAAATATCTGGTATTATCTAAATAACGATGGATCTATGGCAGTAAACCGTTCTCAGGACGGCTGGTACCTGGGAGCAGACGGCGCAGGCCGAAAGGAGTAAGAAATATGAGTTTAGCACCGATAACAGGAGATGGGGGAAAGTTAGCTGCACAGGCAGCGGATCAGACACAGAAGACAACACCGGTCCAGGAATTTCAGGGGATACTGAAAAATGGGCTGAATGCCATAAAAGAAGATATGGATTCTATTTTCGAAGAAGCTTCTGCTTTATATCAGATCCCTTCTAAACTTCTCAGGGCGGTGGCAAAGGCGGAGTCAGGGTTTAATCCAAAGGCTGTATCCAAAGCAGGGGCTATGGGAGTGATGCAGCTGATGCCGGGAACAGCCCGTTCTCTTGGAGTAAGCGATCCTTACAATGCCAGACAAAATATCCTTGGAGGGGCAAAATACTTAAAACAAAATCTGGACCGGTTCGGAGGAGACGTAAGCCTTGCACTGGCAGCTTATAACGCAGGTCCGAACAGTGTGACCAAATACGGAGGCATCCCACCATATAAAGAAACCCAGAATTATGTAAAAAAGATCATGGCGGATTATACGGGAAACAATACGATCCTGGCAGGACGTACGGTGAGTACCGGAACATATGGGAAAACATCCGGCAGTACAGCAGTGAGCAGCCTTATCGGAAGTGGCCTTACAGGAAGCAGTCTGACAGCAGGCAGTCTTTTAGGCAGCTTTGTGGGAAATACAGATCTGTCCGGCGCTGGCAGCCTTGGTACACTTCTGGCAGCAGGAAAGGGAGAGAACCTTTCCGGGGAAGACTGGTCTAATATGGTGCAGATCCTCCGTCTTCAGATGATGATGAATATGGGTAAGGATACGGGGACGCTGATCTGACAGACAGATACCGGATTGCTGCGTGCTTTGCACTCCCGCAATTCCGGCCTTTTGACCCTGGTATCAATAAAGTAAGGCATTTTGCCGATAATAAAAACAAATGGTTATTTAAGGAAGGTGAAACATCATGCAGGTGCAGAATAACATAGCATCCATAAATGCTGCCAGAAATCAGGGGATCGAAACAGGAAAGCTGAAAAAGTCCCTTGAAAAGCTGTCTTCCGGCTTTCGAATCGTCCGGGCGGGAGATGATGCAGCTGGACTGGCGATCTCGGAAGGTATGCGCAGCAGGATCAACAGCCTGAACCAGGCAATGAGAAACATTGATGACGGCATCGGACTTACCAATGTAGGAGATGGCGCTTTGACAGAGGTCCATTCCATGCTCCAGAGACTGAAGACTCTGGCTTTAAAATCTGCAAATGGAACTTACGATCAATCCAACAGGGAAACCTTGAACATGGAAAGAGACCAGATCCTTGAGGAGATTGACAGGATTGGTTCTACCACTAAATTTGGAGAAATCTCCCTGTTTTCCAGGGCAGATGCCAATGCATTTACACCGGGCTGGCAGCCGCCAGTGCTGGACGATAAGAACCCGATCCCGCTCCAGATCGGCGGTTCTACTCAGGATGGAGAAGTTCTGGATGTAGAACGCTATTATATAGGAAGCAGGGAACTACAGCTGGATAAGACAAATTTTTCCACTGTAGAAAAGGGACAAAAATCTGTGGAATACATTGAAAACGCGATAGAGGCTGTTTCTAAGGTCAGGGCATCCTTTGGAGCTGCTTATATGCATCTGGATCACACCCACAATAATTTAAGCGTTACAAGTGAAAACATGCAGGCGGCAGAAAGCCAGATCCGTGATACCAATATGGCAGAGGAGATCACGAAATATACCAGCAGTAACATCGTCCTACAGTCCTCTAATATGATACTTACAAATGCAAATAATCTCCCTCAGACCATACTTGAACTTTTAAAATAAAAATGAAAGAAATAATGAAAAACAGGCTTATGTTTTTTTAACATAAGACGATATATATATATGAAAAGAAAATTCTGCTGTTCCAGAAAGGGCCCTTGGGACAGTAGAAGACAGAGGAAAGGAGTCCACTGCCATATTTTCTTTTATAAAAGGAGGAATTCATTATGGTAATTCAGCATAATATTGCAGCGATCAATTCTTACAGAAACTTAAGTACCAACCAGAGTGCACTGAGCAAAAACTTAGAGAAGCTGTCTTCCGGTTACAAGATCAACCGTGCAGGCGATGACGCAGCAGGTCTGGCTATTTCCGAGACCATGCGTTCCCAGATCAATGGTTTAAACCAGGCTGTAAACAACGCAAACGATGCGATCGGTCTGATCCAGACAGCAGAAGGTGCTATGACTGAGACCCACTCCATGCTTCAGCGTATGAAGACTCTGACTACCCAGGCAGCAAACGGTACGTATACAGATGTTGCAAGAAAGAACATCCAGGCAGAGATTGATGCACTGAACAAGGAGATCGACCGTATTGCTAATACTACAGAGTTCAACGGTGAGAAACCATTAGCTCCTGCGAAAAAGGGTGCGAACCTGACATTCTTCATTGGCGCTTCTTCAGCTAAAGACAACCAGATGACAGTTGCTCAGCAGACTATGACAGCACAATACTTAACTATTAATAATATTACTGTTGTTAATACAGCAAAAGCACTCGAAGCAATGACAGCTGTAGATAATGCAATTAGTCATGTATCTGCTTACCGTGCAACCCTTGGTGCTGCCCAGAACCGTCTGGAGCATACGGTAAACAACCTGAAGGTTACTTCTGAGAACATTACCTCTGCGGAAAGCCGTATCCGTGATACTGATATGGCAGATGAGATCACAGCTTATACAAAGAACAACATTCTTTTACAGGCTGCTCAGTCTATGCTTTCCCAGTCCAACGCTATGCCTCAGGGTGTATTAAGCATGCTGCAGTAATCTTGAAATTGATTCTGCATCTTTTAGGGGATCTGCTTTATGCAGATTCCCCTTTTTTTAATATATTTTGGAACATAAAAAGAAGGTAACCGATGATGAAAAAAAACATATCACAATGTATGATCGTAAAAAATGAAGAAAAAAATATCCGCCGTGCCCTCTCCTGGGGAAAGGATATCATGTGTGAACAGATCGTGGTAGATACAGGGAGCAGTGACCGTACCGTGGAGATAGCCAGGGAAATGGGGGCAAAGATATTTTTCTTTCCATGGATCAATGATTTTGCTGCTGCCAAAAATTTTGCTATTGACCAGGCAAAAGGAGACTGGATCGCCTTTCTTGATGCAGATGAAAGCTTTACACCGGAGGATACAAAGAAGATACCGGAGATATTGGAATATGTTGGAGACGATGTAGATGGTCTTCTTACAGGGATCGTAGATCTGGATGAAAATAACAATATCACAGGCGGCGGCACCATGCTCCGATTCTTTGTAAACCGGCCGGACCTTCGCTATGTAGGAAAAATACACGAACACCTGGTCAGAAAAGGAGAATCCGGACTGCATCTGACAGATGCTACAAAGCAGCTGGCTTTCCTCCATACCGGTTACCAGGAACAGGAGAAGAAGGATAAGTCCAAATTTGAAAGAAATCTGAACATCATCCTGGAGATCCTGAAGCAGGAGCCTGAAAACTGTGATTATCTTGGATATCTGGGAGATACCTATTCTGGAGACGGAAAAAATGAAGAAGCAAGGGATGCATACAAAAAGGCGGTGGCAGCCATGCCGGAAAAACTGGAGGTATATGATCAGCGAAGTTCTTATACCTATACAAACCTGTTAAGGGTCTCCCAGTGCCTGAACGCATCGGAAGCCGAGGTGGAAGCTATTTACAAAGAAGCAGTGGAAAAGCTTCCGAAAGAGCCTGATTTTGACTGTGTTATGGGGGAATGGTACTGGAGAAAGGGGCAATATGAAAAAGCGGTACAGATGTATGAACTGGCTATAGCAAAGCTGGAAACCTATGGAACAGTGAACAGGGGGATCATTACCACCTCTATGCTGATCCAGATGTATGAGTGTCTGGGAGAAGGCTGCAGAAAGCTGGGAGATTACCAGAAAGCGGTCCGCTATTGTGTGATCGTACTGAAGACTGACCACAAAGATATGAATGCGCTGCTGACCCTGATCAACTGTTTTACAGAGAGCAATGTCAGCGCAGAAGAGATAGTCCAGTTTTTAGGGAAGATTTATGATTATTCTGATATAAAAGACAAGGTGATCCTCCTGCGGGTGGCTATGGCGACGGGCAGAAAGGATCTGGAGCGGATGTTCAGGGGAATCCTCCTTCCTCAGGAGAGGGAAGAGTTTGATGCAGCCATGGAAACGGCCCAGAGCGGGGCACCGCTGTCATAGACTTTTTTCAACTCTCCCATGAGAAGAGGAAGTTCCCATTCGCAGGTGCTGTTATCAAAGCTGTTAGGATCTGCGATAGAAACATTACCGTCAGGAAGGAGTTTGGTGATCAGGACAAAGTGACCGTTTTGCGTCAGGCTTCCCTTACCCATAAGGGCGACCAGGATATGACCGGAAGAAAGAAGGGAAGCTGCATTCTGGGGAGAATGGTCTGTTACAGATTCCACCTGAAAGCCATATGCAGTAAGGACAGATGGGATCAGACTGTGATAGGAGCCGCTCTGGGGGGCATAATAGCCATTGGCAGAAGACCAGTCTGCGATCGTTACCGGGGTAATGGCTTCTCCGTCATTTGTGAAGCTGGAGATGAGCATGGCTGCAGCAGTAGGACCACATCCATACTGCTGCATGGGATCTGAACCGCCGTAGAGATAACTGCTCCAGCGGGTATCTCCCTGATTATAGTAGTACATCGGTCCCATACTGGTATCCAGGATGGCAGCATCATAAGAATTGCCATCTGATCCCGTCTGAGCCTCCATATGCAGGTTTTCTGCTTTTCCAAGGATCACAGGAGATGTATTTGCAGTCACAGAAGATGTATCTGCAGTCACAGAAGATGTATCTGGGATCCCCTGTGTCCTGGAAGTATCCTCTGAAAGTTCTGTTTGTTTTTGGATTTTTGGTTCTGGCTGGGTCTGCTTTTTAAGAAAGTCTTCCAGTTCATGAAATTTCTGGCCACTGGCAGTCTGTACAAAGGAAATAGCGGATCGTGCGTCTTTTATGACCTGGGAAGAAAAGCCTGGGCAAAAATAAAAGCTCAGGCTGGCAGTGATCACTGAAACTGTACCGGTAATGGAAAGCTGGATCATCGTTTTCACAAGTTGGAACTGTTTCAAGGTTTTATTTATATGTTTCTTTTGGTTCTTTAAAGTTCTATCTTTCATTTTTTATCCATTTATTTCTTATCCGTTAACGAAGGGATACACGGGCCAGGACAGTCTGACCAATGGTATTTAAAGGACACTGCTGGCATACGGCGCCGATCTTATGTGCCTCCATAGGCATGCCGTATACAACACAGCTGTTCTTGTCCTGTCCGATGGTATAGGCGCCGTTTTTGCGCATGCGCAAAAGACCGGCAGCTCCATCTGCTCCCATTCCTGTGAGAAGAACGCCGATGGCGTGTTCCCGCACATGTAATGCAACTGAGTCAAAAAGCACATCCACGGAAGGTCTGTGTCCGTTTACCTTTTCTCCTTCCTGTACACTGACTGCATAGGAGTTTCCAAGAGGTACCACACGCATCTGCAGACCTCCGGGAGCTAAAAGCATGAGACCTTTGCGGATCCGGTCCCCGTTTTTCGCCTCCCGTACTTCCATTTTGCAGATCCTGTTTAAGCGCTCTGCATACATGGCTGTAAAACCTGCAGGCATATGCTGGGTGATCACAACTCCGGGAGTATCTGCAGGAAAATTCTTTACTACCTCGAGAATGGCTTCTGTACCTCCGGTAGATGCCCCGATAGCGATCACGGTTTCAGGGGAAGCACCCAGAGGAATCTTTGGTTTCTGCAGGAAAGTATTTCTGGCAGGAGGTAAAGAAGAAACCTTGCGGATACCACCTGCCTGAGGGTCTGCAGGAGCAGAAGGAAGGTGTACGTGGGAAGCAGCCGCTACCATGAGTTTGGAACGGAGCATAGAAAGAAAGATCTCTTTAGACAGTCCATTGGCTTCATCCGGTTTCCGTACAAAATCCACAGCTCCGGCTTCAAGGGCATCAAAAACCCTCAGGTTCAGGGAAGATACCAGGATCACCGGGATAGGGTGGACGGGAAGCAGCTGCTTTAAAAAATCAATGCCGGACATTCCCGGCATTTCAATATCCAGGGTAAGCATATCCGGCTGCAGCAGCGGGATCTTTTCCTGGGCGTCAAGGGCATTTACTGCATATCCTACAACCTGGAAACGGTCATCCGCAGAGAGAGAATGGATCAGCCAGGTGCGGAACAAGGGTGAATCATCCACCACCATTAATTTTAATTTATGATCCATGATCATAATGCCTCCTTAATAAGATAGCTGTAACAACGTATGAGATAACCTACGGGATCAGATCTTTCGGTAAATAGCCGGTTCAATATAGGAAAACGGGCAGCTTTCCTTATCCAGGCTTTCAGAATGTCCGATAAATAAGTAGCCTCCCGGAGCGGTAGCATCATAAAAGCGCCTTACCAGTGCCGCCTTCGTAGGACGGTCAAAATAGATCATCACGTTTCTGCAGAAGATCAGGTCAAACTTTTTGCGGAAATGGATGGGATCCATCAGGTTAAAGGAACGAAAGATCACATTTTTCCTTAAAGCATCTGAAACGGTATAGGTTTTATCTCCCATGGGAACAAAATAGCGTTCCTGCCAGGAAGGCGGAAGCTCTTTTAAGCTTTCAAGGGAATATCTGGGATCCATGGCAGAATCCAGAACACGCTGGGAAATGTCCGTAGCAAGGATACGGGTATCCCAGCTTCCGGGAATAGCGGAAAAATATTCTTTCAGATACATAGAAATGTTATAAGGCTCTTCACCGGAGGAGCAGCCGGCACTCCAGATCGCAATAGAACGGTCCCGGGAATGCTTGTTTGCAAGCTCAGGAAGAATATGCTTCTGGAGAAAGTCAAAATGTTCTTTTTCCCGCATAAAATAGGTATAGTTGGTAGTCAGCTTGTTTAACATAACAGAAACCATCTCAGGATCTTTACCTGAGATGATCTCATCTATGTATTCTGTAAAACTATGAAACCCTTTCTGCTGCAACATATTAGTAAGACGGCTGGTGATCAGCTGTTTTTTGTGGCTCAGATTGATGCCATAGTGCTGTTGGATATAAGTGTAAAGACGGTTAAAATCCCCGTCACTTAATGTAAGCATTGTATGACCTCCTTAGGAATCGGATGTACTCTCGGAGTCTTTCCTGCACCTGCCTTTGCGGCTGACAAAAAATCTTCTCGCAAAATCAAGTACAAAAAGATTCCGGGAGTACATTAAGAGCTGACCAGGGACTTGCAGTCAAAAGACATAAGCACAGTCCCATTTTCAAGTGTGATCATACCATCTAACAGCTTCTGTCTGCGTTTGATAGGGATCGGACGTACATCCTGAAGATCAATATCGATCACCTGCTGTACAGAATCCACAACGATGCATACAGGAAGATCGTCTACATTTAAAACGATAAAGCAGGTCTTACTGTTATATTCCAAAGCAGGCTTGCCCATATAGAGCCGTATATCTACTACCGGAAGGATCTGACCACGCAGATTGATGATTCCCTTAATATAATCAGGTACCAGTGGAAGATGAGTGATCGCACAGTCATTGATGATCTCCGTTACGTTATTGATACTTAAAAACAGAGTCATGTCTCCCGACTCAAAGGTAAGACAGCGTTCAACGGACTGGTTTTCAGCCGGTACGTCTGTCCGGATATTTGTTTCTGTTACTTCAGCCATTTTAAAACCTCCTGTTTACGCATTCTCTACAGCTATGGAATATAAGCTGAGGATATCCAGAATGATGCTGATATTGCCATCACCCATAATGGTACAGCCGGTGATGCCGTGGTCTTTCAGGTTAAATTCACTGAGAAAAGCAGGAAGCGGCTTTACTACCACCTGCTGCTCGCCGATCAGATCATCTACAAACAGGCAGTAAGAACGGTCATTTGCTTCCACCCATAAAAGGATACCATCTTCCATCTGGGTAACCTCAGTTGGAAGGTGATAGAAGGAATGAAGGCGGACGATAGGATAAAAATGGTCAACACGTTCTACCATTTCATTGCCATATTCATCTTTGATCACCTGATCCGCTTTCACCTTAAAGGACTGACGGATATTGGCGATAGGTATAGTAAAAATAGAATCACCTACCGTTACCTTCATGCCGTCAACAATAGCCAGAGTCAGCGGGATCTTCATGGAAATCGTAGTTCCTTCACCGTAGGTACTGGATACAGAAACGATACCGCCTAAGGATTCTACATTTTTCTTTACAACATCCATTCCAACACCACGACCGGAATATTCAGTTACCTCTGTATTGGTGGAAAATCCGGGAAGCATGATCAGCCCCAGGATCTCCTTCTGGCTGTATTCAGAATCAGGCTTGGTCAGCATGTTCTTTGACCGGGCTTTTTCAAGAATCTTCTGGGGATCCATGCCATATCCGTCATCTTTAACGGAGATAACAACCTCACTGCTGGTATGGGAAGCGGAAAGTACGATCTCGCCCTGGGGATCCTTACCGGCAGCAATACGTTCCTGGGCTGTTTCTTCAATCCCATGATCCATGCTGTTACGCACGATATGCATGATAGGATCCTGTATATTGTCTACGATCGTCTTATCTACCTCTGTATCTTCACCTACAATGGTCAGACGGACGTCTTTTCCCAGGCTCTGCTTCATATCACGCACAATACGGTTCATTTTCTGGAACACGCCGGAAATCGGGACCATGCGTAAAGACATGGCAATATCCTGCAGATCATTGGTGAGCTTACGCAGCTGACGTGCAGATTTCATAAAATTATCCCTGTTGTCCCTTGGCAGCAGGTTTAATTCAGGGGAAGATGTGACCATGGATTCAGTGATCACGATCTCACCAACAATATCCATCAGGCTGTCCAGCTTCATCAGGTTGACGCTGATCAGATTCTGCTTGACCGGGGCATGGGAAAGCATAGGAGCTGCTTTCCCGGCAGCTGTATCTGTGGATGCAGGTGCTGGTGCCGTGGGTTTGGAAACAGATGCCTTTTTTTCCTCAGCTTTTGCAGGAGGAGCAGCTTTTGGGACATTTACAAGCTCATAAGATCGGATGTGGTTCTGGGTTTTTAAAATTCCTTCAGCCTTAGAAGCGTCTTCACTGGAGTCAAAAGCAAGGAAAAAGCCATTTTCTGCGATCTTCTGTGAAGTATCCGGATCTGTTTCCATATCACTGGGATAGAAACGAAAAGTCACTTCACATTCCCTTACTGCATTTACGATCATATAAGCCCGCAGATTCTCCATTCCCACGCCTTCTTCCAGAAAAACATGGAAAAAGCAGGCTGCATCCTTATCATCAGGGAGAGAAGCAGGAGCTGCAGCACCAGGAGCTGCAGCACCAGAAGCTGCTGCACCAGAAGCTGCAGCACCAGAAGCTGCAGGTGCAGCCTGTGAAGCTTCCGGCTGTGCAGGTGCAGCGCCGCTGATCTTCTTCAAAAAAGAATTGATCTCATTGGAGAACGCATCAATATCAGTAGAAAGAGGTACTCCCTGTTCTACTTTCTCGATTTCGCTTCTTAAATAATCCTCTGAACGGAACATCAGGTTGAAAAGCTCTTTCTTATGTTCAGGATCCAGAGTTTCGATTCCTTTATCACGGATATAAAAAAATACATCTTCAATATGATGGGCGATCGTGGAGATCGAATTAAATTCCATCATTGCAGAAGAGCCTTTGATCGTATGCATGATACGGAAGATCTCATTTACGTCATCGGTGGAAAAATCACCGTTTTTCTCATCAGCAACCAGCATTTCGTCTAACTGGTCTAAAAGATTGTTTTCTTCATAAAGGTATGTATCCAGAATACTGCTGTCCATACCACTGCTCATATTGTACACCGCCTTTTTTCATAATAATCAGAATAGTATTTCTTTTAACCTTATCGGCGGTGGTTGAAAATGGATAAGGGGATTTCAAAAAAGAAACAGTAAGTTGATACAACAGTTATAAAAAAAAAGAAAACGCCGATAAAATTATCAGAGATAGGATATCTGATCATTTTTGGAGGAAACCGTAAAAATGACGATCAAAAGAAAAGAAAAAAGAAGGCTTTTGCAGACAGCGGCCCTCTTAATGCGGGCAAATGAAAAAGTGTTCATGGGATTCGGCCAGAATACAGAAGAAGTGATGATCGATGCTCTTTCACAATCTCAGGAAACAGCACTTTTGTTGGGAACAGAGCTGGAAAATGTGGGAAAAGCAGATCTGGTCCCCCTTCTGGAAGTATATTGTGAAGATCTTTATGAGATGAGTCAGAATCTTCACAGTAAAAAACAGATTGCAAGGCGGTATAAAAAAATAAAGAAAGAATTGAAACTTTTATATGAACGTATGGAGAATGATATGGAAACAGACCGTCTCTGTTTTGTCTTTCTTCCATATAAAGTGTCTATGTGGGATTCTATGGAAACCGTCTGGAAAGCGGCAGATAAGGATCCGGATTGCGATGCCTATGTTGTACCGATCCCCTATTTTGATAAAGACCAGGATGGGAATCTGACAGTAGAACACTACGAGGGAGATCAGTATCCACCAGATGTTCCTGTCACAGATTACCGCACATTCCGCCTGGAAGATAAAAAACCGGATGCGGTGTTTATCCACAATCCCTATGACCAGAACAATAGATTGACCAGTGTCCACCCGGATTTTTATAGCAGCAGGCTGAAAAAGTATGCAGACCAGCTGATCTATCTGCCTTATTATACTACAGCAAGTACTGGAAACGTAGAATCTGCGAAACGCCAGGCGGAAGGCACCGGTTTTATGATTGAACCGGGGACTATTAATGCAGACTGTATTGTTACGGCAACAGAGCAGGAGAGGGAGCTTTTTATCAATATCCTGTGTTTCGGGATTAAAGGAGTTCAGGTAGAACAATGGGAAGTGAAGGTACAGAACTTTGGATCACCAAAGGTTGAACGTGCCCGTGATACGAAAAGACAAGATGGATCTCTTCCGGAAAAATGGCAGGAATGTCTTTACAGTCCTGACGGATCCAGGAAAAAGACAGTATTTTACAGTCTTTCCATTGGGGCACTTTTAAACCAGCCGGATATGATGAAAAAAATAGAAGAAGTCTTACTTTATTTTAAAACAAGAAAAGACCTTGCTTTGTGGCTTCGTCCTCATCCACTGTATGAACAGACACTGGAGGTGATGCGGCCCCAGTTTTTACGGAAATATAGAGAACTTCTGGCTTCTTATGAAGAAGAAGGCTGGGGAATCCTGGACAGCGGATACGATCTTGATCTTGCCATTGCTTCCTGTGACTGCTATTACGGAGATTACAGCTCTGTAGCCCAGTTGTTCTGGGAAACAGGAAAACCGGTTTTATATCAGGATTCCCTGGTAAGAGAAAAGGAATGTAAGATACCATGCTGGCCGGGAGCTTTTTGGGAAGATGAAAAAGAAGTGTGGTTTGTTCACGGAAAAGTAAACCTGCTGTTTCATTATGATAAACAAATGGACAGACTTTCCTGCATAGGAAAGATTCCGGGAGAATTGGCATTTAAGGGAGACCTGTTCCGTTCTGTTGTACGGGTAGAAGACAGACTGTATCTTGTCCCATATTTTGCCAGAAACCTGGCCATTTACCATATAGATAAGGATCAGTTTGAGTCCGTACAGATCCGTGATGCAGAGCATTTTATAGAACAGCCGTTATTCCTGAAAGGATTTCAGAGAGGTAATGTACTATATTGTATGCCTGCATGGTACAACAGCATCCTTTGCATAGATCTTACTTCCGGACATATAACCTATACAATGGTGGACAAGAATAAAGTACGTGGTATTCCGGGGGTATTTGGCGGGGCTGTTTCTATAGGCAGAAACATTTTATGTCCGCAGACTTATAAAAAACGATGGCTGATCCTGAACACGGATACAGGAAAAGTATCCTGGTGCAGTTTTGCAGATCCGGAAAGGGAAATCACTTCGGTTACAGTTTGTGGTGATACTCTGGTATTTTTCGATGCCAGAACAGGATGCATCCTGAAAGAAACCAGAGAAGAGGGAAAAATAGAAGAGCTTTTATATATTGACAGCAACGAAATACAGCTATATGCAGTATCCGAAAATGAAGTGATCGCAGATGATCTGGGATCAGGAACCTATTTAAAGTTTTGTCTGGATGGAACAGTGGTTTGGAGAAAGGAACGGAAAGAAGAAAAGACCGTATTAGGCAGCAGATTTAGGAAAGTTACAGAAGGAGAAAAAAACTGTGATATCCGTTTTACAGAGCAGGAATATCAGGAATGGAATTCTCCGTCAGCAGCAATTTATAAGGATATCCTTCCCACAGATCTGTATTATGTAGAGGAGGAAAATGAAGTCCTCACGCTGGACAAATGGCTTTCTCTCTGTGACCGGATCCAGATGCCAGTACCAGATGATAGACACAGCGGAGAAATGATCAAGGACTATGTAAAAAGCAAGCTTGCAAATGGATGAAAAGAGAAAAATTATGCAAAGTTATTTTGAAAGTGCATTGCCCTATCTTGAGGTTTTTTATCAGCCGATCTACAATTTAAATGAAAAGAAACTGAATGTTGCAGAAGCACTTTTACGATATGATGATGGCCACCATCAGAATATTGAACAGGTGATCCGCAAAGCAGAGGAAATGGGCTATGTCAGCTGTTTTGATCTGTGGGTTTTAAATAAAGTGTTAGAACAGCTGCCAGAGCTGAAAAAAAGAAACATTGAAAGAATAAATGTAAATCTGTCCCCGGTCACATGCTCCAGCGTGGAATCAGAAAAGAAAATCTTTGCCATGCTAGATCAATGTACATCAGATATATCTGCTATATGTTTTGAAATCACAGAAAGTAATCAATTACAGAATATGCAGCAAGTCATTAAGCTGGCAGAAAATTTGATAAAAAGAGGATGCCTCATAGCTATTGATGATTTTGGAAAAGAAGAGTCAAATCTCCTGCGGCTTATGCAGATACCGTTTTCTGTGTTGAAAATAGACAAGGCAGTTACATGGACTATAGATACAACAAGTTTTTCAAAAGACCTTATTTCGGAGATCATATATTTTTTTCACAAATATGGGATCCAGATCACGGCTGAGGGGATAGAAAACCAGCTCCAGGCGAAAGAACTTTCGGATATGGGCTGTGATTTCCTTCAGGGTTATCTGATCTCGAAGCCAGTATCGTTTGAAGATTTTTGTGCATTTATAGATGCTCATAATAAAAAAGAGTCTGCAGGATGGAAAGAAACACTGGAAGAAGCAGGAAAAAAGAACCATAGAAAAGAAAAATGAAAAACCAAATATCCCTTATGATTTTTCGCTACTTGCCGAATAATAAAAGTAGGGATTAAATTCCACAATATTCCACGAAAGAAATAACAAAGAGAGGGAAGGAACATGAAGAACCGTAATATGAAGCAAAAAATCACGATTGCTTTTGGAGCAGTAGTCATCTGTTTTTTTGTAACAGTTGGCGCGCTGTTTTATGGAATGATCAACATCAGCACACAGTATAACCAGTTCTATAAAAATAACCACGAAGCGATCGTACGTGTAGACAAGGTAAAAATCTATATGCTGGCAACAATCCAGAATCTGACGCAGGCTATGATTGATGATGACCCCACCGCCACAAAAACATATCTTTCAAACGTTGATTCGTATAGAGACGGCCTTGCGGAGAACGCAGGCTGGTTCATGGAGCGTTATAATGGAGATATGACACTGGTAAACCAGTTTCATACACAGCTTCAGGTAACTTCTGAGGTCACAAACAAGATCTTAGAGTATCTGTCCACTGGTTCTGACCGTGCGAAAGAGCAGGCAAGGCTCACGTTTATCGATGAGTTTGACCCGGAAGTGTCCAAGCTGGAAGAAATTCTGGATCAGTTTAGCGATCAGGTGACAGACCTTGTTGGTAATGATTACAATTCTTCCATGAAGACCAGAACCATCCTGTTTATTGTAGGGATCATAATTGTTATCGTTGCACTGATCCTTACCGTTATTATGGCAACGATCCTGATACGTTCCGTAGTAGAGCCGGTAAAACAGTTGCAGGAAGCTATGGAAAAAATGAGACGCGGTAATATGGATATTGATATCGAGTACAAGGCAGAAGATGAGCTTGGAAGGCTTTCCGATGATTTGCGGTCTGTAGCAGCGTTCCTGAACGCGGTAGTGGCAGATGAGACAAATATCCTTACAGAGATGAGCCGCGGAAACTTTAATGTTTATTCTTCTATGTCAAAGGATTATGTAGGAAGCTTTGTTGCGATCTATAACTCTATGGTTCTTCTGAGAGATAATTTAAGCAGTACGCTTTCGAGTGTTACCCAGTCAGCTGATCAGGTGGCAGCAGGCTCCGATCAGGTATCCTCCGGAGCACAGGCATTATCCCAGGGTGCTACCGAGCAGGCTTCTTCCGTGGAAGAACTGGCAGCGACCATTAATGAGATTTCCAATAATGTTGAAAAAAATGCTGAAAATGCAAAGGCAGCCAGCGACATGGCTGATAATGTAAGAGAACAGGCAGGAGAAAGCAGACAGCGTATGCAGGAGATGCTTTCTGCCATGACGGACATCAGCAACAGCTCCAGTGAGATTGGAAAGATCATCAAGACGATTGAGGATATTGCATTCCAGACTAATATTCTTGCTTTGAACGCAGCCGTAGAAGCAGCCCGTGCAGGAGCAGCAGGAAAAGGATTTGCAGTAGTAGCAGACGAGGTTCGTAATCTTGCAGGAAAATCAGCAGAAGCTTCAAAGAATACTTCTGCTCTCATTGAAGGTTCTCTTCACGCAGTTGACCGTGGTACTAAGATCGCAAATGAAACAGCCAAGGCATTGCAGCAGCTGACCGAAGGCGTTCAGGGAGTAGCACAGACCATTGAGGAGATCTCTTCTGCCAGCGAGTCACAGGCAGTTTCAGTAAAACAGGTAAATGAAGGCATTAGCCAGATCTCCAGCGTTGTACAGAGCAATTCTGCAACTGCAGAAGAAAGCGCTGCAGCCAGTGAGGAACTTTCCAGCCAGGCACAGATCTTAAAGGATTTGGTAGGTAAATTCACATTGAAGGATGGTTCTGCGGATCCTGTATCACATACAGCACAGCCAGGCAAGACAACAGGAGAAACAGGAGAAAAAGAACCGTCATCCACTATCTCTTATGAGGATAATGACAAATACTAAGGCTGTGGTTAAAAAAGAATAGATAGTGTGTATGAGCCCACAGCAGATTTTATTTTCTGTTGTGGGCTTGATTAAAGTTGGAAAGGAAACTGAAAAATGGCAGAGCCAAGAAAATTATCACCGAAAGAATTCAGGACGATGCAGCTGTTAGAGCTGGATATGCTGGAGGAATTGGACCGGGTATGTAGAAAATATGATATTAAATACTGTATTACCTATTCCAGTAGAAAAACGGCAGCCACATGCTCCTGTATCAAGTTTTGACTTTAATGTAAAAAGTAAAAATGTAAAAGAAAAAATGCAAAATAGTAAAGGAATCTGTGAGAACACAGCCAATACGGAAACGGGAAATAGTCATACTATTCTGATATCGCCAATTGGATTTTAAAACGAACTGAAATAAAAAGTAACCTGTCAAAAAAGATTCATGCATTGTTTGTGCCGAAGGCAGGAGCGATACAAGGAGGACATGTCGCGACGGCATGTTTAAATTAATGAAAATAGCAGTTTTATCAGATATACATGGTAATATGGAAGCTTTTCGCGAAGTTGTAAAATATCTGGAAAAAGAACAGATAAAGAAAGTGCTCATTCTTGGAGATATTATTGATTATGGTCCTCACTCAAATGAGGTGATTACCTGCTTAATGGATCTTCCATGGGAAATAATCGGTAATATTCGTGGAAATCATGAGGAAGCAATCATAGAACAAAAATATGACATGTTTTCTTCTGAAAGAGGGAAAAGATGTGCAGAGAATACGCGAAAATTGCTGAATGCACAAAGTTGGCATTATTTGAATACCATAATGGATTCAACAGCATTAACAGAGGTAGTTATAGAAGGAAAAAAATGCTTAGCAGTTCATGGAAGCCTTAAAGATCATTTGTGGACAGCTATCAGACCTGGGCAAGATTTAAGAGAATATAAAAAATATGACTATGTTTTTTCTGGACATTCCCATTTACCGCATATATTTGGTGAATATTATTATGTAGATAATATAGAATACAGAAATAAGAAACGTACAATGTTTATTAATCCAGGGTCTGTCGGACAGCCAAGGAATCATAATCCCAGAGCACAATTTGTACTATGGGATACAGAAACAGATGAATTTAAGATGTGTGCAGTTGATTATGATATAGAAAGAGAGCAGAAAGCATTTTCTGATAAAATAGATTCTTTTTATAAAAAAAGGTTATTAACAGGAGTATGATGATAATGAAAAACTTGTATGTGATCAGTGGAGTAACTGGAATGACAGGAAATGAATTGGCAAGACAGCTTGTCAGAATGGGACATAAGGTGATAGGTTTTGATAATTTTTTTGCGTCTTCTCTTCATACAGTAGAAGACATAGTCAATAATTCACTTTTTACGTTTTATCAATACGATATTAATGATAATGCCCAGATGGACAGCCTGAAACAAGAAATACAAAAAGAAAAGGGTCAATATGGTTTACTTGTATACATAAACTGTGCTGCAGTGGTACATACGGAACATTTTTATCATGTAAATCGCACGTTTACAACCAATGTACTGGGAATGAAGATGTTTCTTGACCAGGCGATAGAGAATGGTGCAGATATTTATATAAATTGTTCAACGTCTGAAGTATATTCTATGCAGTCATGGACACCGGATGGAGTGAAAGAGTCGGATTTCATTACTATGTCTGATGCAGAACACAGCCAGAGAACGAGCTATGCTACTGGAAAACTCATGACAGAATTTTTTATAAAAGATGCTGTGGATGAAGGTAAGATTAAAGGCTGTTCGATTCGCTTTGCTAATGTTTACAGCAAAAACGAATTGTATCCAAAACATATTATCCCTTATATTCTTCACCAGTTAAAGGATACAGGAAAGGTGCAGCTTTTAGAAAATAGTAAGAAAAATATGAGAACATTTCTTTACAATGAAGATTCTTGCAGGGCTGTGATTGCATTGATTGATTCACCGGAGGCTTTGGATGGTTCTATTTATAATGTGGCAACGGATGAGGAAATATCCATTGTAAATCTGGTAAAAATGTGTGGGGATAAAATGGGGAAGAAAGATCCACAGATTGTATTTAAAGGATTTAGAAAGTCAGATCCGGAAAGGAGACTGTTAAATACAGATAAAATCCGGGAAAGAACCGGATGGATGCCGAAAGTAACACTTGAACAAGGTATTGAAGAGTGTGTAAAGGAATTAAACAAATGAAAGTTTTAATCATAACGGTGGCGGGCATGTCTACACGATTCAGCCGGTCAGTAGGTAAGCCGGTCATTAAGTGTTTATATCATAATAAGTCATTAAAAGACAGCTTGTTGTATATTTTGTTAGAACGCAGCAGAGAATTTGACTATTTTATTATAGTGGGTGGATACAGATATAAAGAGTTATGCGAAACAATCAGGGCATCATTTAAAAAGTTTTCAGATAGGATTCTTTTGATTGAAAATCCATATTATTCAACCTATGGTTCAGGATATAGTCTTTATTTAGGACTGCAAAAAGCCTTTGAAACAGGGGCAGATGAGATCGTTTTTGCAGAAGGAGATTTATATTTTAATGAAGACGATTACCAAAGGGTGTGTAGTGCCGATAAAAGCGTGGTTACTGTTAATAGAAATCCAATCCTGGCAGACAAATCAGTTGCGCTGTATTTTGATATTGCTGGTGAAATCCGATACATATATGATACAGGACACAATGAATTACTCATAAAAGAGCCCTTTTTTGCGATTTATAATTCTGGACAGGTCTGGAAATTTTCAGATAAAGAAATAGCAAAAAAAGTATTTAGCAAAATAGATAAAGAAGAATGGAAAGGAACTAATCTGATTTTTGTTGAAAAATATTTTCGTACTATTGGGAGAGATAAGTATGAACTGATTACCTTGGGAAATTGGGTTAACTGCAATACAATAGATGACTTCAACCAAATTCAGGAGTATTAAAAGATGAAAACAATCAATGAAAAGCTGGAAAAATTGAAAAACGAATTGAAAAACAGGAAAGTCAGAATTATGATCATTGGCCTGGGAAGTGTAGGAAATTATTTGCTGGATTATCTGGTTTCTATGGCGGATGAGAATATGGAAATCTGCGTGGTTGGAAGAAATGAAGAAAAAATGAACTCGGATGTAAATATCGTTAAGGTTGCGTCGTTGATCAGAGGACAAAACAAATGTCAGGTAAAAATAAATGCTACTGTTGATTTAAACGATATAAAAACGATTGAGCATGCTATAGAGTGTTTTGTACCGGATATCATTGTCAATAGCAGCCGTGCTTACTCAGGGTTGAAATATGGAAGCATTTCGTGGAAAACAGTGCGGGCTTATGGAATCTGGTCTCCTTTATCTATACGATATACAAAAAATATCATGGAGGCTTATGAAAGAACTGGTTCAGATGCGATTGTTATTAATACATCTTATTCAGATGTGGTGATACCATGGTTGAAATCGGCAGGTAAGGCATATCCGGACTTTGGAAGTGGTAACATCAATCATCTGGTATACCGATTTAAGCTTGCGGCAGGCAATATTCTCTCGATTAGAGACTTTTGGAATATAGATATTACATTTGCAGTTGCCCATTTTCATGATGTATGTATTAGTAAAGAAGGTCATACAGAGGGAGTACCAATGCTGATCGACATGAGATACCATGACAGTCCACTACCTTTGGGGATTGATAAAATCATATCCAATTGCAATATCCCTATGCCAGTTGATGCTAAAAGAAATATGATGAATGCTTCCAGTAATTTTGAAATTATTCAGGCAATCCTTGGGGCGGTAAGAACTGGAAAAAAGACAAAACTTCATTGTCCTGGGGTATTTGGTGAGATAGGTGGATACCCGGTTATTATTGATGGAAGTGGTGAATCTCCACGAGCGTATATAGATGAAACCGTTTTTTCTTTGGAAGAAATGAGGAAAAAAAACAAAGAATCTATTTATTTAGACGGAATAGAGAATGTCCAGGATGGTGTTCTTGTTTATACAAATGAATTGTTACAAAAAGTAAAAAAAGTTTTTGACGTGAATCTTACAAAACAGGTTTCTTTTGATGAAATAGATAATACAGCAGAGTTTATTATCAGGGAAATAATAGAAAAAAACAAATAAAACAAATAAAACGAACAAATTAGAGGAGATTCAAATATGGGCATTGTATATACATGCTTTACAACAGATGTGATCCATGCAGGGCATTTAAATATCATCCATGAGGCACAAAAATATGGAGACGTAGTGGTTGGTGTTATGACAGATAAGGCATTAGTACAGTTTGACCGTTTTCCCACAATTTCTTTTTATGAAAGAAAAAAAATGGTGCAAGAAATTACTGGTGTGTCAGAAGTAGTCGAACAGGATTCAATTATGTATGATACGGTCATTAGGAAAATAAAGCCGGATTATGTTATACATGGAGATAATTGGTGTAAAGGACCTATGAAAGCAATCCGCGAAAATGCAAAAAAAGCAGTGGAAGCTTACGGTGGTAAGATCATTGATATTCCATATACATATGATCCACAGATTAAAGAACTCAGTAGGAAAATGAGGGCAAGACTTGCTATGCCAGAGTACAGACGGAAGCGATTAAAGCAGTTACTTGGCATTAGACCGATTGTAAAGGCACTGGAAGTTCATAATGGAATTACAGGTCTTATTGCAGAGAAAACAGTGGTTGAGCATGAGGGAAGATTGGATCAATTTGATGCCATGTGGATTTCTTCTCTTTGTGATTCCACAGCTAAAGGGAAACCTGATATTGAGCTTGTTGATATGACAAGCCGGTTTAGAACAATTGATGATGTTACAGAGGTAACAACAAAACCTATCATTTTTGATGGAGATACAGGTGGGCTGACAGAACATTTTGTATATACAGTGAGGTCTCTTGAGAAAATGGGAGTTTCAGCTGTGATCATTGAAGATAAAACGGGGCTTAAGAAAAATTCGCTGTTTGGGACAGATGTGGCACAGACCCAGGATAGTATAGAACATTTCAGCCAGAAGATACGCGCAGGAAAAAATGCCCAGCTTACAGATGATTTCATGATCATTGCAAGAATTGAAAGTCTTATTCTGGAACGCGGAATGGAAGATGCTTTAAAGCGTGCAACTGCTTTTGTTAAAGCAGGCGCAGATGGAATTATGATTCATAGCAGAAAAAAAGATCCAGCGGAGATACTGGAATTTTGTGATAAGTTCAGGATGGTAAATACGGAAACACCTTTAGTAGTGGTTCCCTCCTCTTTCAATACGATTACGGAAGAGGAACTGGCAGTTCATGGGGTGAACCTTGTGATTTATGCGAATCAGTTGACTCGCAGTGCATTTCCTGCCATGCAGGATACAGCAAGAGAAATATTGAAATATCATAGAGCGAAAGAAGTGGATGACCGACTACTTCCGATTAAGGATATTATTACATTAATCGATACACTATAACAAGTGTGGAAAGAGAGTAAGGAGTGCAAAGAGCTTATGAAAGCAGAAAAGCTAGTACAGATTATAGGATCAGATTTTTATACAGGCGTGCCGGATTCACAATTAAAAGCACTTTGTGATTACCTGATGGCAACATATGGAATCAATGAGAACCATCATATAATAGCGGCAAATGAAGGAAATTGTACAGCTTTAGCAGCTGGTTACTATCTGTCCACAGGTAAGATACCTGTAGTATACATGCAGAATTCAGGAGAAGGAAATATTATTAATCCTGTTGCATCGTTGTTAAATGATAAGGTCTATGCGATACCCATGATATTTATTATAGGCTGGAGAGGTGAACCGGGAATACATGATGAACCTCAACATATTTATCAGGGAGAGATTACTTTAAAACTTCTCGAAGATATGGGGATAGAAGCTTTTGTAATCCGCAAAGAAACAACGGATAAAGAAGTAGAGCAGCAGATGGAATGCTTTAGGAAAAAATTGGCAGTTGGAAAAGATGTAGCTTTTGTAGTCAGTAAAGGAGCTATTTCTACGGATACAAAGATTTCATACAAAAATCATAACAAAATGCTGCGAGAAGATGTTATTCGGCTTATTGTAAAAAATTCTAAAAAAGATCCAATTATTTCAACTACCGGGAAGGCATCCAGAGAACTTTTTGAAATAAGGACAGCAAATGAACAGGGGCACCAGTATGATTTTCTGACAGTAGGATCAATGGGGCATACGTCTTCTATTGCCCTGGGTATAGCACTAAATGAGCCAGATACAAAGATATGGTGTATTGATGGTGATGGTTCAGCTCTTATGCATATGGGAGCTATGGCGATAATAGGTTCTACTGCCCCCGCAAATATGATCCATGTAATCATTAACAATGAAGCGCATGAAACAGTTGGAGGCATGCCAACAGCGGCTTCTGTTAATTTTACAAAAGTTGCGAAAGCCTGTGGTTATCCACATGCAGTTTGTGTTGATACATTTGATGATTTGGAAAGAGAACTTAAGAAAGCAAGAAAACGAAAAAAGTTGAGTTTAATAGAGGTGAAGTGTGCTATTGGATCAAGACAAAATCTGGGTAGACCAACAACAACAGCTATTGAAAATAAGGAAAAGTTCATGGAGTATCTGAAAACATTAAATGAATATCAATTAATAACCACCTCTTTGAAAAGAGATTAATTTGTGAAGCGGATATTTTATTTTTTTGAGCGGGGATAATTTTCGTTGCGATTGGTCTGGCGAATCGGGAACTTCTGATCATCAAACAGAATAAATGCAGAAGATATGTCATCTGGCTGGAAACGGATATCGACCTTTGCGGAGATGAATTGCATGGGAACATCATAGCAGACGCCATCAATCGTAACTGTGGAGTCATTACGGACTTTTCTGGTAATCCGGTTACAAAAACAGCCATCTAGCCATTGTCTGGACTCTGGCTTGCCTTTGCTAGCCCCATCACGGACATGGGTATGCAACAAAAGGATTCCAAGGGATACGCAGGACAGGTCTCCATTCCGGGCGGAACTGAGCCATAAAGGTGTCAAAGAGAAATTTAGATGAAGTTTTTATACGGATTAGCTTGCAAAGTAGTGAGTTTTTTCTTATCATCATAGAGTACATATTGGAATTTGCCGGAAAGAACTTTATGGCAATAAGAAAATGCAAAGAGCTGTTGGAACAGCAGTATGGTAATTACATGGAACTCCCCCCGAAAAAAAGAACAAGTTCCTCACCACTTTGTGTGTGATTTTAAAATTTAAAAGGAGACAAATAAAACATGAAAAAAAGAATTGGAATAGTTAGTTATAACATCTATTGTAACTTCACAAATTATGGCTCTGCACTTCAATCATGGGCACTTTGTCAGTCTATAAAAAAGATTGCTGGGAATATAGTTGAGCCTGTCCTTGTTGATTATTGCCCTGAGGTTTTAGCTGATAAAGACCCATTGAATCCAGTTGCCAATATGTGGGATAAAGATGAGGAATCTCGTAAGATGTGTGAGCTTACACTGCCCGCTATTCAGGAAAATTATTATAAGTTTGATAAATTCTATCATAAGCGTTTTGAACGCACGTGTAAGAAATACACGGCTCAAAATTTTAATGATATTTCTATGGATGAAAACATTACAGGCTTCGTATGTGGAAGTGATACGATCTTTTGCATTGATGAGTTTGGAGGCTTCGATGATGGATATTTCGCAAATTATGATTGTATGAAAAAGAATAGCGTTGCGTATGCCGCAAGTTTTGCAGATTCACATTTTGAGCAGGACGATTATCAAAAGTTGAACGAAAGGCTGAAAAATTTTAATGCGATTGGCTTAAGAGAAAATCAAATGATACCATATGTCGCTTCTCATGTAGATGTTCCAGTTCAAAGGGTAATTGATCCAACATTATTGCTGACAAGTAATGAGTACGACAAAATAGCGGACGAACGGCTGGAAAATGAGAAGTATCTGTTACTTTATTCGCGTAGATATAATCCTCATATGGAGGCTTATGCAGAGAAGCTTGCAGCAGAAAATGGCTGGAAGATCGTTGAAATTAGTTTGCGCGCAAAAAATGCTGAAAAAACTAATCGCCGAATGTTCTATGAGGCAGGGGTTGAAGAGTTTTTGTCCCTTACGAAATATGCAGAATGTGTTGTGACAAATTCGTTCCATGGAGCGATATTTGCTGTTCAATACAGTAAGCCGTTCTACGTATTCTCCAGAGAACTGTGTGATACTAAAATAAAAGAGCTTCTTGCCCTGTTTGGCTTGACTGACCATTTGCTGGTAAGTGGAGCGGAAGATAAGGGTAATTTGAACGATATAAATTATGAAGTAGTTCATAGTCGCATAGCAGAAGCTAGAAAAAAATCTCTTGAGTTCTTGCACATGGAATTGACTTCCTGCTTTTAATGGTGGTGTGAGATATGGCGGGATACTTGATAGACAAAGATAAGGGAAAGTGTTACGGCTGTGAAGCCTGTGTTCAGATTTGCCCTAAAAGTGCATTGAAGATGGAAGAGGACGATGAAGGATTTCGTTATCCGATTCTTAATAAAGACTTGTGTGTAAAATGTAATTTGTGCCACCAAGTCTGTCTTTATGAGAATATGCCAGTGCGATATGGCAAGGACAAGTATGTTTTTGGTGGATATATCAAAGATGAAGAAGTACGTTTTGAAAGCACTAGCGGCGGTGCATTTTCAGCTATTGTCGATACTTTTTGCGATGACAATTATGTGATTTTTGGTGCAGAAAGTAAGGGGCTTTTAGTTTGGCACAGTTATATTACCGACAAGAAAAATTTGGCTAAGTTTAGAAAATCAAAATATTCCCAAAGCAAAATGGGTAAATCATATCAGCAGGCTAAAGATTTTTTGAATTCCGGAAAGAAAGTGCTTTTTTCTGGAACGCCATGTCAAATTTCTGGATTAAAGGCGTTTTTGCGTAATACGAATCAGGATAACTTATTAACCGTGGAGGTTATTTGCGAAGGCGTCCCGAGTCCCCTTTATATTCGGAAATATGAGCAATCACTAAAAAAGAAATTCGGTGCTTTAATCGAAAGCATTGACTACAGGTATAAGGGCCACTCTTTTCTCGGACATCACAAATGGGACTTTGAGATAATGAGGACCACAGTTATGATGAACGATAATAAGAAAAAAGTAATTGAAAAAGACCGTTGGTTTAACTCATTTTGGTATATTTGGTTGAAGCATCTTATGAGCCGACCTTCATGCTATGAATGCCTCTTTGCGACAACGGAACGGACAGCCGATATATCTCTCGGCGACCTATGGGGAGTACATATTTATTGTATGGAATTATATGGTAAAAATGGTGGTTCTTCTCTGGCAATTGCAAATACTGAAAAGGGAAAATCTGTATTGAAAAAAGCTGAAGGTTCGATGTATGGGCATGAGTTGAGATTTGAAGATGCTTTAAGGTATCAAGGTCCAATGCGTAAACATATTGAAATGAACCCTAAGCGAGAACAATTTATGCAGGATCTGAAAAGTGAAATGGATATTGAAGATATTAACAGAAAATGGGCAGATAAGCCATCGCTAAAACTATTATGGCAGAAATACGTTTGGGGTAATCGTCAGAAAGCTTTTGTGTGGTCTATAAGGAATAGAAAGTAACATATAAAGGAGATCAGTACAATGTATTATCTAAACCAAAAGATAGAAAATCTGGTTAGAATTTTTGACCAGAATGAACGGAAGAGCTATCTTTAAAGCATTTACAAAGAAAGGTGGCCGGAAGCATGGGAAGATTTGTAAACCCAGACAACAGTGCGTTTCAGGTTGCTCTTAACTCCAGAATATATGTGGATAAGACTGGCTTGATCGAGTATACAAATAGCGTTCTCGATACAACGAATGCCTATATCTGCAATAGCCGGCCGCGTCGGTTCGGAAAGTCTTATGCAGCAAACATGCTGGCGGCATATTACAGCAAGGGTACGGATTCCGAGCAGATGTTTTCAGGATTGAGGATAAGCAAAGATGCCGATTTCAAGAAGCACCTTAATAAATACGATGTGATTCATATTGATATTCAGTGGTTTTTAGCAAACTGTGATGATGCGGATAAAGTGGTCTCTTTTATAACAAAAAGTGTTCTGGATGAACTTCGTGGCATTTATCCAGATGCGCTGCCACAAGAGGTAGTGACTCTTCCGGATGCGCTTTCACGGGTAAAGGAACGTACTGGACAGAAATTTGTTGTTATCATAGATGAATGGGATGTTATTATCCGAGATGGAGCAATTATAGAAAACATTCAGGATGAATACCTTAATTTTTTAAGGGGAATGTTTAAAGGTGTAGAACCAACGAAGTACATCCAGCTGGCATATCTTACGGGAATTCTGCCGATTAAGAAAGAAAGGGCCCAGTCCGCAGTAAATAACCTGGATGAGTTTACAATGCTGCAGGCAGATGAATTGGCTCCATACATCGGTTTTACCGAAAATGAGGTAAAAGGACTCTGTGAAAAATACAACAGGGATTTCGATAAAGTCAAAAAATGGTATGATGGGTATCTGCTTGATGGATATCAAGTGTATAATCCCAAAGCTGTTGTAAGTGTAATGACAAAAGGACGATTTAGAAGCTATTGGTCTGAGACCGGTTCGTATGAGGTAGTTGTACCACTCATCTGCATGAATTATGATGGGCTGAAGAATGCGATTATCGAGATGCTTTCAGGTTCAGAAGTTAAAGTTGATACAGCAACTTTCAAAAATGATCCGGCTAAGATACAAAATCGTGACGATGTGCTCACCTACTTGATTCACCTTGGTTATCTAGGATACAATGAGGATAGTGAATCAGCATTTGTTCCGAATGAGGAGATCAGACAGGAACTAATCACAGCTGTGAGAAGCAGTAATTGGGATGAACTGATTGCATTTCAGCAAGAATCGAGAAAACTTCTTACAGCTACACTGTCAATGGATGAAAAACAGGTTGCTGCTGAAATCGATAAGTTTCATTCACAGTATGCATCAATGATCCAGTATAACGATGAAAATTCGTTGAGCAGCATAATCACTATTGCTTATCTGGGAGCAATGCAGTATTATTTCAAACCGGTGAGAGAGCTGCCCACAGGTCTTGGATTTGCTGATTTTGTTTTTATCCCAAAACCAGAGCATAAAAACACATATCCAGCGTTGGTTGTGGAACTCAAATGGAATAAGGATGCCACAACAGCTTTACATCAGATAAAAAACAAGAGATACCCTGAATCAATTTTGAACTACACTGGTGAAATTCTTCTTGTTGGGATCAATTACGATAAAACCAGCAAAGAACATCAATGCAGGATTGAGAAATACGAGAAGGATTGATTCTGCTTGGAGCTGATCACACCTTCCGGTTATATCTGAGCACATTTCCGGTTTAACTACCACTGCCAGCCGTTTGCCATAGGCTCCTCCCACTACCTTCAGGTGGTGGGAGGAGCCTTGTAAATCTTTAGTCATTACCCCTGACTCTCAATATATTTTTGTATGGTAGCTGACGATACTTCTCCGATGCTACAAGCAAAATATCCGTCTGACCCAAATGTCTTTTTCTTCCAATACTGTTTAGACAGAAGCGAACCATATGCAAATTACGCTTAAACGGAATGCCAGTTCCGCTACTGCGGAACGGCTATTCCATTTTTAACGGTACGAAGTACCGCTAGGTTACATCATTCTGTCTCACGCATATTTATAACGTTCATCTCCAGACGATACGTATGGTGCTTATCGGTGATACGTGTAAGGCACGCATCGGCATAGGTATTATCAGCAAACATATCGAACCATGTACTGACTGGAAATTGCGAGATAACTACAGTTGATTTTCTCCCATCTCTGGTGTCAAGAACTTCAAAGAGATCCCGGCATTTATCAAGATCAAGATCCATAAGACCGAAATCATCGATCACAAGCAGATCCAGTCTGGTCAGCTTATTCAGGTAATCCAGATTTGTGGATTTGATGCGTGCCTGTTCCATTTCGCTCATAAGAGTGTTCGCTTTTATATACTTTACACTCTTAGACTGCTTCATGCAGTTACGCAAAAAGCATTGATCAGATAAGTTTTTCCACTGGCAGAAGAGCCTGTTACGATGAGATTTTTTCCCTCTTCTATCCACTGGCAGGTACTCAGTTGTTCTATTGTCTGGGTATCAAGCTGACGTTCTGGACGGTAAATGGTTTCATCAAGATCCGCCGCAGGGTATCGCAGATGCGCTTCTTTCATCAGACGGTTAAAGCGTTTATCTGCCCGCGCCTGCCACTCTGCATCAACCATTGCTGTCATGCGTTCCATAAAAGTGTTCAGATCTGCATTGGGATCTTTCAACTGTTCTTCCAGGATATGTGCCATTTCTGGAACACGGAAACTCTTCAGACGCATGATCAGAGCCTGTTCCTGAGGTGTTAATGTAATGTCATGGGATGAACTCATTTGTATGCCTCCTTTCCACGGATGTTTGTATGGGAAGGAAGTTTTCCGGTTCCGTTTATAGCACTGCTGGAATGATTATTCTGAACCATGCTAAGTACTTTCTTGAAATAAGAATACTTGCAGGCATTGGCTTCTACGCATTTCTCAGCAGCCTCCTGAACCAGCCTGTGAGGAACATCTTTACAGGAATGGAGTACACCGGCACAGCTGTTGTATGCCTGTTCCTCATGCTTGGAACTGCGGAGTATCCTATCAATAAGAGTTACCATAGATTCTCCATAAACAGATGCCCATCGTCTGTAATAAGCTCCGTCATGTGCATTCACTTCTTTGTAATACAGGTGTTCTGGAGGCATATGATTGTCATCTGTAATGTAAAGAGGAAAATCACGGTAAGATCTTGGATGGCGGCAGATCAGCCGGTTATACTCATCACAGATCCGTATCTCCGTCATTGTAGCCTTAAGAATTGCAGGCTTCCCTTTATAGGTATACAATACAGAATAGTAGTGGGCATCATACTCAAGGTGGTAATTATCTGGAACTTTAAGAAAGTATTTATAATCACAAAGTGTATAACTTTCGCCTGGAAGCTGGTTCATACGCGGTTTGTCGTACTTTTCGAATCCATTCATGCGGGATTTCCGAATGTCGGATTTTTTCTGGAAAGGACGCTGGTTGATGTCCGCTACGATCTTTTTGACCGCAGCATTCAGAGCTTCCAGAGAGGTATAAGTATCTTTCTTTAATTCTTCTACCAGATGCGTCTCCAAGAAACGCACATGATTTTCAACTGTTGGTTTGCCTTTCGGTTTCCTTGGTGGTGGCGGCAGAATGATCGTATCATAAAAAGTTTCCAGATCTGAAAAAGCTGACTGCAGCACAAGTTCATCTTTACTATGCCTGGTAACAGCTGTTCTCAGATTGTCCGGGACAAGATATTTAGGAACTGCCCCATAATAAGACAGTGCATGTACTGTGCCGGTAATAAAATGTGGAAGTTTTTCATCCGGAAAGATCTCTGCATAAACAAGGCTGCTAAAACCAAGTGTAGTCGTAAAAATATGAACTTTTCGAAGTTCGCCAGTAGTTGTGTCCAGTAGCAGTTCCGGCTGGTCGCCTATCCAGTCAATATACATCTTTTCACCAGGGATCCGCTCTACAGGCATAGATGTTTTTGAAGTACCATACGTATCTACCAGGAAATCACGATACAGCTTATAAAACTGAGCAAGCTGGTAACCGTTGGGATGCTCTTTTTTATAATCAATCCATAGAAAGCTCAAGTCGGCATGTTTTCCCATTTGGATCATCTGCTCATGTATTTTTTCGAAATCAGGTAATGGAATATCCTTATGTCGAAGGTTTTCTTTTGGATAGATGAGATCAACCACCTTTGAGGTTGGCATTTGTCGAAGATCATCCAATGATAAGCCTGAATCCTTGTAGCGGTTCATGATTAATGCAATCCCGCTTCGTCCAATCCGGTAACGTTTTTGTACGGCGTCATAACTGACTTTACTGAGTCGAAGTTCTATGACTCCAAGAATAGTATTGTAGTCGTGCATAATAGTTCCTCCTTTGCACTGTGATGAATAATAGTTACATCACAATAATAAAGGAAAAACGTACCGCTTTGAGCAGAAAACGCATACCGCTAAATCAGAATGGATGTACCGCTAATTTCAGAATAGGCGTACCGTTCGGGCAGAATTTGCACCTGAAAGCTTACATCCTGCAGCACCACTTTTTCCCCATATCCTACTGCCGCATGAGAAAAGGAAAGCATTATCTGATTTTCATTTTTCATACTACTCCCCCTCCCTTCTTAGATTTTCGAAGCAGATACAGGAAAAATGGACCGCCAAATACCATAGATACCGGAAGCAGCCTGCGGTGCTTGGGGCCTGTGAGCAGGCGTACCACATGGGGAACT
>OIWU01000056.1_pt1 | contig 151977 bp, 138 predicted proteins | sample 1587711 | NCBI WGS metagenome assembly OIWU01 (sample SAMEA3888909, study PRJEB22519) | human gut metagenome | biome: human gut; feature: human-associated habitat; material: faeces | place: Denmark | collected 2010 | reverse complement strand
ACCCCTGTTTCCGCCGTGAGAGGGCGGCGTCTTAGCCGCTTGACCAACGAGCCATCTGACAAAAGATATATTACCACTATCTCAATCAAATTGCAAGCCTTTTTTTAATTTTTTTATTTTTACTTCTTTTTTACTGCTAAAACCCATCTGGCAATATAAATACCTAGCATAACCAACATAAACAAAATAGCCAAAGGCCAGTCAAATTTACAACTACCCATGATTGCCAATAAAATACTGATGATCTCTACCACAATCAAAAAGATAGTACGGATTCTAAAACTATTAATTGCAAGTAACCATGTTACTCCTGCTATAAAAATAGCCAATGAAAACCAATGCCACAAGCATATCGTATCCGAAGTTAAACGATTCCAAAAGTTTGGTTTGCTGGTAGGAATTGGTGTTGCCGTTTCCTCTTCTACTTTCTCGTCACAACATATTCCATATATAGAACTTCTGTCTGTAGAAAATGTGATCACTTGTGCATACTCATCTTTATCTTCCAATTTTTCATATGTATCGCCTTTTAGTTGCACTGCACAATAAGAACCATTTTTATTCTGATAATCCGAAGTAATATCTACACAAACTTCTACCGGACTATTTAACTCTTCCAAAGCCTCCCACTTTCCTGTTGTGGAATTTTTCTTTTCAAAAGTAATCTGAACATAGTTACCAAAGGAGAAACCAGGATTTGATGCCATGTAATCATCTAACGCTTCACCCATCAAAGATACATCTTTTTCATCAATTTCATTTTCTGTCGCATTATGGAATGTAACGCGAAGTTCCATATTTGCACCTGCTGCAACAGCATCTTTTTCCTCTTGTGATACACAGGCATCAATCAAAGCAGTACTTGATATTATACCTGTATTAAGCATCGTTTCCGTTTCATCTGTGCTGTCAGTTCCATCTGCGGTACCGGTTGCTTCTGGTGTATCCGTCGGTGCGTTTGTACTTTCCTCTGGATTATCTATATTTGATGTTGTTACCGAGTCTGCCTCTTTTGTTGCAGAACCACTGTCTTTATTTATTGTAATAAAGAAGCAACCTTCCCCATAGGCATAATAGGAACTTTCCAGAATTTCTTCATCTTTCAATTCCGTTGTTGCTCCAGCGGTTGCCTCAGGAGTCGCACTTTCTTGGGTTGTAAGTCCTGTTAATGCAATATTTTCCTTCAAATCAACTGAATCCATCGTTCCAAACGCCATTGAAACAGTGGACATTCCCAACATTGCACACAAAATGCCTGCGGCAATTTTACTTCTTGTTTTTTTCATGTCCTTACCTCTCCTCACATTGTCATTTGCATATTAGAACACATGAATTTCCAACATGCACTCTTTTATCCATTCACTCACCTACAAATTTTATCAGATACAAACAGATAAGTAAACAAATAATTTTAGTTTTTTTATTTTCCGACTTGCTTTCACCATATACAGGAATTATAATATGCAAATAAAACATTTTAATTCAAAGGAGCTGCATTTTATGAAATACAAATGTATCAACAAATTGGACCAATTCGATTTTAAAGAAGCATCCATTGCTTCTATTCAATTTAACGGAACTACATTTTCAATGGATTTAGATAATGTGACGATCAAAGCCAACAACGAACATAACAGGGATATACAAGATATGCGTGCCAATAATGTACTTGTATCTTTTCCTGATACCTCTATTTTAACAATCATAGAAGAAGGTTATAAATTATACGATGCAAACAATAACCTGACAGAAACCGTGGCAGACAAAACCATCCCTTCAGAGGACTATAAAACATTTTTTGAGAATATAGCTGGAAACTTCCTCTACTCCATAACCATAACCGAAGAAAAACAATGTACCATCAATATTGACGGCGAATACCAAACCTATACCATTCAACTTTCTAACAGTTCCTCTTGTGTAGAGTGGGATCGTTTCCTAAAAAAAGAACAATAAATTATACTCAACTCACATAAAAATGTCCATTTCAATAGAAACATATTCTATCGAAATGGACATTTTCATTTTCAAAACAGCCTATATAAATTGCTGCACTCACTTGAGAAAACCATAAGTTATGCTTTCTTCTAGTTCTACCTATTATTTAACTTTTAATTGTACACAACCCTTTACTTTTCCTATGGTTGCTGTAATTTTCGCAGTACCTTTTTTCTTTCCCTTTACTTTTCCCGTCTTAGATACTGTCGCTACCTTTGTATTGCTACTTTTCCATTTTACGGTTCCCTTTATTCCCTGTGATTTTGATTGAAGCGAAAGACTCTTTCCTTTTTTTATAGTCTTAGTCGCACAGGAAATAGAAACATTTGCATTTTTTACAGAAATAGAAACTTTATCTTTAGATTCATATCCATCCTGTTGATAAGTAATAATTAAATTTGTCTTTCCTTGCTTTTTAGCTGAAATCCATCCAGAAGAATTTATAGTTGCAATCTGCGGATTTTCAATCTTATACCTTACCTTAAATTGTCCCGAAATTTCGTCTGGAACATAATATAATAACTGTTTGGATACATACATATTTCCCCCACAATACAAATCAACTCTGGTCATATTAGGAGAAATCTGTTCAAGTAAATCTTCGATATCAAGTTCTTCCTGTTTTGAATCAACTGGTGCATTTGTACACGCAATCTCTTCCGTATCATCCTTGTCTTCCTTCGGTGTAGGAGTTGGTGCCTTTATTGTTTCCAATGATGAACCCTGTTCCACAACATTTACTTTTAAATTGATTGTTTTCATGCAATTTCCCTTTGAAAAAATCAATTTTACTTCGCTACTACCTGGAACCATTCCCTTTAAATTACCATCTTTTGTAATATCTACGACCTCTTCGTTTGCAATTTCCCACTTCACTGCTATATCATCAGGAACTTCATTAAAAATTTTCTTTTTACTTCCTTCGTACAAAGAAATATTTTCATCCAAATCATTATCTGATAATTGGTTTAAAAATTCCGTTCCCTCTTCATCCACAATATAATGGGTACTTGAAAATACCTCTATCGTTGGATCAAAATATTGATAACTCACTTCTGAATCGCTGAACTTATAACTTCCATTTTCATATGCATTTCCAGAATCCCATGTTGCATCGAAAATAATCCATCTTCCATCCACATATGCTTCATTCCATGCATGATTTATTGTTTCATTGTCAAAAATATCATCTGTCCACTCACTTGTACTTCCAATTCCCAACGCATATCCATCTACCACTCTTGTAGGAATGTTTACCGCACGTAATAAAGCAGCAGATAAATCTGCAAATCCCTGACAAACTGACTTTTTACTTTTTAGTACATCCGATGCAATATATTCCACTTCATCCGTTCTTCCGTACAATCCGTCATAATCGTAACATATATTTTTTGCTACCCAGTCATGTACCGCAACTACCTTATCATAGTCATTCGTTATTCCCTTTGTAATTGACTTAGCAGTAGAAACAATCTGACTATTTTCTGAATCTACCATATAGTCTGGTTGTAAAAAGTAATCTAACACTTCACCACTATTACTTCTTATAGAAAAGATTTCTTTATTTTTTTCATATGGAGTCGCATTTAGAATACTCCAACCAGAAGAATCCTTAACCAGTACAATCCCACTCTTCTGATACCAGTAGCTTAAATAGTAAGTTCTTCCCTGATCATCCTGCTTTGTCATATAATATAACTGAAGATAATAGGTTCCATTTTGCACTCCTGATAAATTATAACAGTATGGCATGGAACCAGACAATGTTTTTTCATTGCTTTTCTTGCCACCTTCAGAATAAAGTGACACCTTAATCTTTGAAAAAGAATTTCTGTCTGGAAGCTTAGTAAAATACAACATCTCGTTTTTTATGGATATGGCTATGTTTTCTTTTTCATAAAAAGATGTATGAACAGATTTTATCGCTTCACTAGCCTTCGCCTTATAACTTGGCATATCCGCTATACACAAAAAGGAAATCAGACATACTAAAAAATAACACAAACATGTCTTTGCTATTTTTCTTTTCTTTCGTCCCATAGTGTGTTCCTCACTTTCTATCAATCTGCTTCTTTTCTTTCCATAGTATACCATTATTTTACATAATTTCTATTTCAAGAAACACACTATTTATTTACATTTCTCAAAGAAATGTATTAATTTTATGTTAAATATTGTCTCATTTGTTCTTCAATCCACTCCATATGTTTTTTCAAATCCGTTGCAGACATACGCAACGCTCCCTGTTGCATAATGATAACCTGCTCCATTCCATCCGAAGTTGCAACAATCACTTTATGCTGTCTTCCAATTTCATGTGTCACCTTTTCAATATACATATCCGCAGTTTCTGCTTCTTTTGTGAAAACTACATGTATATTGTGATACGTTTCAATACTTCCTGGATTTCCTTTTACTTTATATGCATCAAATACAACAATCACATTTTGTTTTGTATACCCCTGATAATTGCAAAGCAAGTCCATTAGTTTAACACGCGCTGCATCAAGACTTATTTTAGATAATTCATTCAATTCATCCCACGAAAAAATAATATTGTATCCATCAACTAGCAAATATTCTTTCTGTGCCTTACTCTTTTTTTCTCTTTTTTGATATTTAGGATCTCCCTCCTTTTTTTCTCCTGTGGAAACCTTCTTTATCTTTTTCTCTTCTTCGCTATAATAAACATTTCCGTAATCATCAAAACGTTTTCGTTGCTCACCGAATTCTCGAAGCATGATACGCTCCAATTCCGCTTCATCCCCCTCAGAGGATATACTTTGCGTTCTAAGAGTCGATTGTGATATAGTTTCCTCGCCGCCTTTTTTATAAAAACTTTCCACATGCATATATTCCTGCACCTGATCCCAAGGGACTAAGAAACCTGCACCATGCGCACAAAAAACAGAACAGGTAGGATTTTCCACATCTGCTTCACTATCATACCCAATTTTTTCGACCACCTCATCCTGATTGTGACACGGAAAATAGCCACATACCTGACAGGAAAGTTGTCCTTGTCCATGGGTATAAGCATGCACTTCCTTTACATAACCAGCCATTGTTGCCACTGGTGCTTTTCCTTTCAAAACAGAAAATTCTCCTACTGTTTCAGGCAATCCAAATTCTCCACACATACGCTGTATATCATTCATTGCCCTTCCCACCTGTTCAGATGGCACTTGCAAGGTAAATTGGTAATAAGGTTCCAGCAAAATACTCTCTGCCATTTTTAAACCTTGACGTACGGCACGATAAGTCGCCTGCCTGAAGTCTCCGCCTTCTGTATGTTTATTATGTGCCCTTCCCGCAACAACAGTCAACCGCATATCTGTGATTGGAGAACCTGTTAAAACTCCAACATGCTCTTTTTCTTCTAAATGTGTATAGATTAATCTTTGCCAGTTTTTCTCTAACACATCCTCACTACAATCCAAAGCAAACTGCAAACCACTTCCCGCTTCAAGTGGTTCTAACCGCAAATGCACCTCTGCATAATGTCTAAGAGGTTCAAAGTGTCCAACCCCTTCTACTTCATCTTTGATAGTCTCTTTGTAAACAATCGTTCCTTGTCCAAAAGAAACTTTATACACAAATCGTTCATAGATTAATTGCTTCAAAACCTCTATCTGCACTTCTCCCATAAGTTGAATATGAACTTCCTGCAATGCTTCATTCCATATGATATGTAACTGCGGGTCTTCTTCTACTAATACCTTTATTTCACGAAAAGCTCCTGCTGGGTCCGTATCTGGTTCAAAGAGGATTTGATACGTCAGTACCGGTTCCAATACTGATAGTTCGTCAGAAGATTCTGTTCCTAAATTTTGTCCTGGATACGTCTTTGTCAATCCTGTCACAGCACAAACCATTCCTGCCTGTACCTCTTGTACTGCCGTATAACGATCACCAGAATACATTCGAATCTGATTTACTTTTTCCTCCCATTTACCAGACTGCTCTCCTTGCACCTTTGTAGCATTTCCCGAAACAGTCCCCTTAGTCTGCAAAGTTCCTCCCGTAATCTTCATATAGGTCAAACGATTCTTTTGCTCGTCTCTGGCAATCTTGTATACTTTAGCAGCAAATTCCTGCGGATACTGTTTTTGTATGACATACGCTGCTATTCCATCCAGCAGTTCTTCAATTCCTTCCATTTTTAATGCAGCACCAAAATAGCAAGGAAACACCTTTCTTTTTTGTATTAATTCTGCAATTACCTCCTGCTCAACTTTTCCATTCTCCATGAATAAGTCCAGTGCCTTCTCCTCGCACATTGCAACATTCTCATAGAATTGTCCCTCATCTTCTTGCGCTTCCAAGGAAAAATCAATGCAATTATCGGAGAGTCTTTTCTGTAGTTCTGCTAGAATTTCATCCTTCCGCTTTATTTGCAAATCCATTTTATTCACAAATATAATAGTAGGAATCTTATACAGTTTTAACAATTTCCAAAGCGTTTCCGTATGCCCTTGTACTCCATCTGATCCATTGATAACCAAAACAGCATAATCTAACACTTGTAATGTACGCTCCATCTCTGTCGAAAAGTCCACATGTCCAGGAGTATCTAACAATGTAATATCCAAATCTTTCCACTGAAATCTCGCCTGTTTCGAAAAAATAGTAATTCCTCGCTCTTTTTCCAAGGAAAAAGTGTCCAAAAAAGCATCTTTATGATCCACTCTACCTAATTTCTTCAGTACACCGCTTTGATAAAGCATTCCTTCTGATAATGTGGTTTTTCCAGCATCTACATGTGCCAAAATTCCAATTATTGTATGTCTCATATAGTTCCCCTTATTTCACATCCACATCCGTTGGGTCATATGCCTTGTTTCCCTTTAATGTAACTGGTTTTGCTGCCTTTGGTTTCTTTAAAGGCAACTGTTCTTTTCCTTTATACAAAGTTACACTGCATTTATTAGAACGATTATAAATCCATTTTGCATCTTTTACCTGCAAACGTATACAACCGTGGGATGCAGGCTCCCCTAGCTTCAAAAATTCATCTGCATTTAGTGAGTAATTATCCCCATATTTCTTATAAACAACAGAATGAAACAGATATGGTCCTGAAATTCTTGTACAATATTTTCCATAAGTTCCATAATACAATGGATGCCACTTTCCAGCTTTACGAAGTTTTGAGTAAGAACCTGTAATAGTTGTATGTCCCTTTATTCCACAAGAACTAACCATTGCTTTTACTGGAATTGTGTAACCTTTTTTCCCGTCCTTCGCATAAACAATTACTGTATTTTTTGAAATATTTACTTCAATTTTGTACTGTTCCTGTTCGCCAATTAGTGCAGAAACATTCTGTTTTTGCTTTCCATCACTTCCGAAGTATAATTTGTATTTTTTCTTATCTATCTCAACATACTTCCACTTATCCGTAATAATATAGGAATTGGCTGCTGCATAATAATAACTTCCTTTTACTTTAAAATAACCAATCGCTCTCTCTTTGTCCTCTGTAACATAATACTTTTTCCCTGAAGCTGTCGTATGCCAACCTTCTTTTTCTCTTTTTACAACTGCACTATAACTTGCCTTAATATCTGCATCCTCTTTTGCTTCCACAGTTATCTTAGCTTTTCCAGTAGAAACTCCTGTTACAATTCCATTTTTATCAACCTTTGCCACCTTTGTGTTAGAAGATGTGTAAACAAATGTATATTTTTTCATTGCGCTAGGAATCGTACAAGCAATTTTTCTTGTCCATCCGTACGGAATTGTATAAGAGGTTGCTCTAAAGGTAACCGTATCCTCTTTATCAGGAAGCGGAGTTCCCGAAATACTATCATCCGTCACTACCGCTACACCAGTAGTCACTGCTGGACCCGTAGCCACATGGATGCCCTCCTCATTTGACAAAGAGGCCGCCTGAATATTCTCTTTCATCTGTATCTTTGTTGTGTTGCCTGATAAAACTTGCATTCCTAATAACAATGCCATCCCACCAGCAACACATCTGATTTTACCATTTCTGTTTTTCATCTTGTACCTTCTTTCTTTTATCCAAGAAATACTTCCTTTATACTATCATAATGTAAAAATTTTCCATCTTTTGCTATCTGCTGTATCTCCTCTAAAGTAGCAAGCTGGTATCCATCCGTCTCTCCTTCCTGCAATACTATATCGGATTCTGCAAAATCCAACGTAAAACGATACACATCTACAAAATAGTTATCTTTTTCTTCTGGATTTATTCTTTTATAAGTATAGGCAAGTCCACCTTCTGCCTGATTCACATCCAAACCAGTTTCTTCTCTGATTTCTCTTTTAATAGCATCCTGTGATTCTTCTCCTGCCATCGCTGCGCCACCTGATACTTCCCACCAACCTGGTGCCCAGGCTTTTGTTTTCACTCTTTTGGTAATCAAAAATTTTCCATCTTTTCTTTGAATGATTCCCAAAACAGTAAGATGAAAATCCCCTTCCTTCATATTCCAGTCGTTTCTTTTCATAGTTCGCCCTGTTCTCTTTTTATTTTCATCATAAATATCCCAAATTTCCATCTTCTCTATCCTTTCTCATCTGGTTTGTCATTATATCTAAATCTTTTATCTATCGTCTGTTATATTTCCATTTTCCACATTAGGCATAATGAAATTTTGAAAAGAATACTCCCATAAGGTTTGAGAGCCCTCTTCTGTATGTTTATTTCGCTCAAGGATTTTGGATAATTGTGCCTTCTTTTCTATCCATCCTTTTCCTTCTGTTGCCGCATTTAACATAGTAGGCTGAAAATTATCCATGGTATGTGCAAATTTTGCCTCCGCAGTAGTTCCTTCCTCAAATTCATCCCATAAATTTCTCATAAATTTTTCCTGATCTTTTGGCAAAATGGCAAATAGTTTTTCCGCCGCACTCAATTCTCGCTGCCGTTGTGTCTTTTTGGCTTCTTCATCATACGCATATGTGTCACCCGCATAGATTTCTACCAGATCATGAATCAGCAACATACTAACTGTACGCAAAACATCAATCTTCTCATTTGCATATTCACTTAACAGCAATGTCATCACTGCCATATGCCACGCATGTTCTGCATCATTTTCCTTCTGTACTCCATCCGAACGATAGGTTTGTCTGCCAATTCGTTTCTCCTTATCAATTTCAAGACAGAATGCCATCTGCTTTTTTAGTCGTTCCTCGTTCATTACACAACCTCCTATCTGTGCCAACCTGTTTTTTATATCTTAGAACAAAAGAAAAGCGGATATTCGCAATCCGCTTTATTACCTGCTCATAAACCATAATTGCTTTACAGGGATATCACAAAAGTTTCTCTCCTTCTGCCTAATCCGACCTTCCACTATTTTTCCATTTTAAAGTGTAGGTTATCATCTATAATTTAATTTGCAGTTACGCTCTTTCAATTGCTACGTTTCCTCCACGTACAACTTCAATACGACTTGGGAAGGTACGATTGAATAATGCTACCACTTCGTTATTGTCGTCCTCACTTTTAATACATTCCACCAATAAGGCTCCACCACGATAATCGACTACATCCAGATTAAACACCTGTGCAATTCGGAAAATTTCTTCCTTATCAGCCAAAGAACAACCAATTACTTTGATAAACAAAATCTCTCGCATTCTTGTCTCTGCAACAGTAAAATCTACTACTTTAATTACTTCAACGCAACGATTCAACTGTTTTTTAATTTGTTCAAATGTTATATCATCACTCAACATTCCAATTGTCATTCTGGAAACCGTAGGATCTTCCGTTTCTCCTACTGTTAGACTTTGCAAATTATATGATTTTCCGGAAAAAAGACCGGAAATTTTTGCAAGTACACCAACCTGATTTTCAACATAAAGTGATACCCATCTCTTCTTCATTTCCATCGTTCTTCCTCCTAGCAATCCATAATCATATTGTCAAGGGTATTTCCTGCCGGTACCATCGGCCACACATTTGCCTTTGGATCAATAATAAATTCAATGATAGTTGGTCCTTTTGTATTTGCATCCGCAAAAGCAAACGCCTTTTCAATATCTTCCTCTTTTTCAACCCGAATACCTTTTGCATCATAACTCTCTGCAAGTTTCACAAAATCTGGCGTATATTTTGGACAAGATTTGTCTGGATTCATGCAATCTCTTTCACAGGATTTACGATATCTAAGACAGGTACTAGAATATCTTTTATTAAAGTACAATTCCTGCCACTGGCGCACATTTCCTAAATATCCATTGTTAAACACAACTAAAATTAATGGCAATTCCAAAACAACAGCCGTTGCCATTTCCTGAATATTCATCTGGAAACCACCATCTCCAGATATGGCAATTACCTTTTTTTCAGGATTGCCAAGCTGCGCTCCCATGGCAGCAGGGAATCCATATCCCATAGTACCAAGACCACCTGATGTAAGCAACTGTCTATTTTCATCCAAATCAATATACTGCGTAGTCCACAACTGATTTTGTCCAACATCAGTAACTATAACGGAATCTTTATATCGTTTATTGATTGTGCGAATGACCTTTTCTGGTGTCAATCCTTCCTGCTGTTTCATACGAATTGGATATTTTCTTTTCCAATCCAATACCTTCTTTAACCATTCTTCCCGTTCTGTTTGGTAAGGAGTCTCAACAGTCTTATTCTTTAACACATCAAGAATTGCTTCAATCGCAAGTTTTGCATCTGCAACAATCGGAACATCTACCGCAATATTTTTCGAAATAGATGCCGCATCAATATCAATATGTACAATCGTAGCATTTTTTGCAAACTCGCTTGTTTTACCTGTAATTCGATCGTTAAAACGGGTTCCAATGGAAAATAGTAAATCACAATCTGTTACCGCATGATTGGCTGCATAACTTCCATGGATACCAATATTTCCAAGATACATATTATGTTGTGTTGACACTGCACCTTTTCCCATAATCGTAGTTATAATTGGAACATTTGTTTTTTCCACTAATTGTGTCATTTCTCTATTAGCATGTGCAATGTTAACACCGCCACCAACTAAAAATAGTGGTCGCTTTGCATCATGCAATAAACGAACTGCTTTTTTTATCTGGCGCATATGTACTGCATCATTCGGCTTATATCCTCGAATATTCACTGTCGTAGGATATTCCTCTGTACCTAGTTCCTGTTGTATATCCTTCGGCAAATCCACCACAACAGGTCCAGGACGGCCTGTACTTGCAATATAAAATGCTTCCTTAATAATTCGTGGCAATTCTTCTCGATCCCGTACAGTTACCGCATATTTACAAATACCTCTTGTAACACCTACAATATCTACTTCCTGAAATGCATCATTTCCCATCAAATTTAGAGGAACCTGTCCAGTAAAACAAACTAATGGTACACTATCATAATTTGCAGTCGCAATTCCTGTCACAAGATTGGTTGCTCCAGGACCACTGGTTACAAGACAGACACCTACTTTACCTGTAGAACGCGCATATCCATCCGCCGCATGAATCAATGCCTGTTCATGTCTTGGCAAAATCACTTCAATGTTATCCTGGTCATACAGTGCATCAAATAAATCAATTGCCTGTCCACCCGGATATCCAAACAATGTGTCTACGCCCTCTTCAATCAGAGCCTTTACAAATAATTCAGTTCCTTTGATTGCCATAGCTATTCCTCCCAATTATTCACACTCATAAGCGCTTTCTATTCTTATGCTTATCTTTACATGACAATACAATCTACATAAGCTAACATATGCTTTCTATATCTTATCTATTTTACCACAGAATCCAAAAGAACAAAAGAAGGAATCAATTCTTTTGTTCTTCATTTCCTGGATATGTCAAAACAATTTTTAATAAACGTATCAGTTCCTGCGTATCCTTTTCTCCCAAGATTTCATACATTCCCTGATACTCTTCTCTTATGGATTTTCTCTTTTTACTCTCTTCCTCTCGCCCTTTTTCTGTAATACAAACCTTTAGTCGTCTCAAATCTTCTTCATCTTTTTTTCTAGTAATGCATCCCTTATTTTCCAAACTATTTAGTATATCTGTCATACGACCAGGTACTACGTGTAACTGTGTTGTCAATTCTCCCGCACTCACCTGATCTTCCACATACATTAGGTACCGTAACACTCCATATTCTCCTCTGATACTGTCCAGTACAACCCGATTTTCTTTTCGATTCAGCACTTCAGCCAAAAGGCTATACAACTCTTCTCCCAAATTTTCTTCTCTCAATCATCAATTCCTCCTACTCTATCTCTCAAACACCATTATAAACAATCTATACTCTATTTTCCACTATAAATCATCCAAACTCATCAATTGCTGGATTAGTTTTGCAATTCGTTCTGCTTCTCTTTTCTGTTCGATTTTTTTCCACTTTTCTGCTTCCCGCTCCGATGGCAATTTTCTGCTTTTTTGCATTGCTTCCCAAATCTTTCGTTTTCGTTCTTTTTCTTCTTTTTCCTTCTGTTTTCTTTCCTCTTCCAGCTTTTTTAATTGCACCTGTTGATACTGTCTATCTGAATAATTGGGCTGTGACACCTGCCATCCTCCAATTACTTCTCCAGTTCTCACATAATTTGAAGTAGTATTTCCATATATATGCGGTTTTGTCGGTGCTTCCATGCCTAACTCATTCACATTGAGATATTCATACGCACTCTGCACTAATAAATATTGTTTTAATGCTTCCTCAGAAGGATTATCATCCGGATGTAATTTTTTACATAATTCCCGATAGGATTTTTTTATCTGCTCTTTTGTAGCCGTCTGTGTAAGCCCCAATATCGCCAATGCACGTATCCGATTCACTATCTTCTCCTCCTCATTTTTCTCCCCATACAGACAAATTCACACAAATAAAACAGAAGCACCTTAAAAGCCAGTATGCACCGTGCCTCTAAGATGCCTTTGTCCATTCTATTATTCTTTATACTTACCTTTTAAAATAATCCATTAAAATACTTATTTAAGTCAAGTGATGAATAAGAGCCTGATGAATTATAGGTAGATATTCTCTTTTCTGCAGTAACCGCTGCTGCTCCAACTTGTGCAGACAGTCTCATAGTAGAACCTACAAAAGAAGATGTCCCTCCCAGCAGTTTTTTTACAGTTGCTTTGTCAGCAGCCTTTAACGTCCCACTATCTACTGTAAGTTTATTGTCTTTTCCTACCTTAATTCCAATTTGCTCTAAGCTTTTAGAATATGCTCTAGTATTGCTCTCCATTGTACTTGCAGCATTTGAAACAGAAGTTGCACTGCTTGATGATGCATTTTCTACTAATGTATTATAAGAAGATGCAAAGGAATTTACAGCAGCTACCAACTCATCTTCTTTTCCTTCTTTGTATAAATCTGCATTCTTATTTCCAACCAATGCTTCACTTGCTTTTGTCAGTTTATCTGCATATTTCTTTGTGTTAGAATATTGTTGCGATTCTGTCTCCACTTTAGTAGTGGTATTCTTTTTTACCTTTTTCGAACTACTATCTTTTTGAGCGTCCGTATTATAATATGCGGATAAAAGTTTTTTATATGAACCTCTTCTAATCGTATTATAATCACCTAAACTACTATAAAGACTAGACAAACCACTTCCAGTGTTACTAGAAGAACCGAACAATCCAGAGAAATAATTATATCCTCTCATAAGGCTTACCTCCTTTCCTAATTATTTTTCATTTATTCTGCTTTTTTAGATGCATAATAATCTTCAAACAATTTATTCGTTGCATCTAAAGTATCCTTACAAATGCTTGGAAGTTCTTTTCCCCATGCCTTAGTTGCCTGCTTATATCCCTTTTCAATAGCTGCCTGCATCTTTTTCATGGATTCTTCATCATCCCCAGCCAATGCACATGCAAAATCAAACATACGCTCAGAAGTTTGCTTCACACCATAATATCCATCTTCTGCAATATCTGCTTGTGCCTGTGCTTTTGTCTCTGCATCCACAGTGTAATCGCCACTTGCCAAGGATTTCCAGATACTATCATCATCTGTACTTCCACTTACAGCGAATGTATATGTAGATGATTGCTTTTGCATCATCTTATGTACCAAATCAGTTAATTGTTTCTGTCTATTCTCCTGATCATTCTTTAACTGTTGAACAAGTGCGCTTCTCTCTTCTTTATTCATTTTATTTATAGAATAAGAAGTCTTTTCATTTGAAGCTGTTTTATCTGATTTTTCATAAACAACTCCATCATTTTCTTTCTGCTGCTTTGTCTCTTCTTTCTGCACTTTTTTCTCGGTCTTCGTACTAGTATATGTGTTAGTCATTGCTCCTGTCACTACATTTGACATATTGTTTACCATAACAATTCCTCCTTTTCTACGCTTTGTATTATTAAATGCCCTGATACATAATCAAATACTATTCCATTGCTTATATGTATATTCGACATTCTTCACCATAAGTTTAACATTTTTCCATAATATACAAAAAATTTTATAGTAGCTGTATAAATAGGAATGTAATGCTTACTTTTTTGCCGGGACATCAATATATCCCTCTATTCCGTCACAAATTACCCGACAATGAAACACTGGGCGAAAATATCCTTTTGAATCCAATAGCAAATTCTGCTGTATACTTTCCACCACGATTTTTTTCACTTTTGCCATATTGATCTGCTCTTCTGCCTCTGTCTCAACTTTAAAAAATCTTCCACTTTTTAATTGTTGCAATATTTCCTGCGTAGAATACATCTGACATTTTTTATAGGAAACCGTTTCTATCATATAATAATGCAACGTAGATATCATATCATTTACCGTATAGCAACAAGTAATAAATCCTGCCGCTGTATCTTTTGCCTCTGACTGCTCTAAATTGAATTTATAATAACCATTTCCTTGATTCTCAAATGTAGCATTTGTTGGAACTGTAACACCCAACTCCTTGACTGCCTTTTCCACTCTCTGCCGCGTTGCACACGCATCCACTATAATAGGATTTCCATGTGAATCGTATTGCTGTGAATAATTCTCATAATCAAAGGTTCCTCCCTGATAATTTACCCAAATTGCAGCTTGGCGATTTTTGCTGTACAATGTGGCTCTTGTATCATAAAAGGAACTATCTGAGGCATTTAACTGAAGTCCTGTCTGCCAAAATATTGACCGAGCAAGCTCCAACACCTCCTCTTTTGAATAAACATGTAGTTTGCGAATCATGATTTCTTTTTCTTCCTCGGAAACGTCTAAGGTTGGTATCTCTGTAATGGATACCTTTTTGTATGTATTTATATTTTCGCAAGAAAGATTTCCATATTCTTTCGCTTGATACACACAAAAAATAGTCAAAAAACTAATCACAGTCACCACCAGAGGAATTTGACTGCAAATAGTTCGTCTCCACTGTACATTTCGATGAAGAATACTGTTTTTTATCAAAATTACAATGCAAAATCCACCATACCCAATCATTGTCCCCAATAAATTATTTAATAAATCATCGGTCTGAAATACACCACATCGAAAAATATATTGGGTACTCTCGATCAAAAAGGTAGCAATAAAACCACCTATATAGGTCATCCACCATTTTCGAAAAGGTTTTAGTGTAAAAGGTAAAAGGAAACCAATTGGCACAAACATTAAAATGTTCAGCACTAAATTTCTCCATCCTACCATATCTGCATCATACCAAGCTTCCTGATACGTTTCAAATAATTTCAACTGAGCCAAAGAAGTCTCATACCGCCCACGACTTAATAAAGTTGCCCCTGCTACAATAATGAGATAGCCAATCAATAATCCAGTTGCTACAAAATTAGACCAAGCAAGTTTTCTATCTTTTAAATCATACTTTCTCTGATATAGTAATGAAAAAAGCACCATGACTAAAATAGCCGCAAACATTCCAATCGCACCTAATGCCATATACTGCTTTGCCAGTCGCATTACATAAGCCAATTGCATTCTATTCTTTCCTTTCCCATATCTTTATTTTCTATTACTCCACGTAATATACCCAATCTTCTTTTCTCGGAAGTACCGCTGGGTATTCTCCATCTACATATCCTAACGCACAATGTCCGATTCCTTCGTATTCTCCTTCTATTCCTAATTTTTTCAAAAATTCCTTTCCTCTTTCTGTTTCAAATTCCTCTTTCGCTCTATGAATCCAACAACTACCAATTCCTAATTCATGCGCCATCAACATCAAATTTCCCATAACAAGACTTCCATCATAAACTGCTGTTGGTCTTTCCTTTTTTGCCAATACAATTAAAACCACAGGTGCTCCGTAAAAAGGATCTATGTCTTTACCCATAATCTCTGCATTCCACTTAGAAAATTCATCACGAATTTCTTTATTTGTAACCGCTACAATAATTGGAGACTGCATATTCATTCCCGTTGCTGCATACGTACCAGCTTCAATAATTTGCTCTAAAATATCCTTAGGGATAGGCTCTCCTTTAAATTTTCGAATACTTCTTCTTGTTTTCATTGTTTCTAATAAGTTACTCATTTTATCACAATCCCTTTCTATATATCCTTTTTATCAGCAATTAAAATGCCAATCATTTTGCATCCGTATATGCTTTTCCTTTGCATCACTTAGCTTTCCAACCAATTCCTGCTATCTATTTTAAAACATTTACAAATTTCCGTCAATATAAGATAGTTTTTCTATAAACAAGTAGAGAGCGCCGCATTGTAATGCGACACTCTCTACTATGAGTATATTCAATATAATCTTTTTATTCTTAAAAGCATCTATCCAATACCAAAAAGCAATTATTTCTTGATGTTAAATGCACCCATCTGTGGATAAACTGCTGCTTCACCTAACTCTTCTTCAATTCTTAATAACTGATTGTACTTAGCCACACGCTCACTTCTTGATGGAGCTCCTGTCTTAATCTGGCAAGTATTCAATGCAACTGCTAAATCTGCAATTGTTGTATCTGCTGTTTCACCTGAACGATGTGAACTAATAGCTGTATAACCAGCCTTATGAGCCATCTTAATTGCCTCTAAAGTTTCTGATACAGAACCAATCTGGTTTAACTTGATTAAGATTGAGTTTCCACATCCAAGTTCAATACCTTTCTTTAATCTTTCTGTATTTGTAACGAATAAATCGTCACCAACTAACTGTACTTTATCACCAAGTTCAGCAGTAAGCTTCTTCCAACCTTCCCAGTCTTCTTCGTCTAATGCATCTTCGATAGAAATGATTGGATATTTTTCAACTAACTTCTTCCAATGTTCAATTAACTGCTCTGAAGTATATACAGTTCCAGCCTTTGGTAATTTATATTCGCCAACTTTGTCTGTCTTCCACTCTGAAGATGCAGCATCCATAGCAATCATAAATTCTTTTCCTGGTTCATATCCAGCGTTCTTAACAGCCTCTAAGATTGTTTCGATTGCTTCTTCGTCTGATGCTAATGCTGGTGCAAAACCACCCTCATCACCTACAGAAGTAGCCAATCCTTTTGATTTCAATAATGCTGCTAATGCATGGAATACTTCTGCACATTGGCGTAAACCTTCTTTAAAGGAAGGAGCTCCAACTGGCATAATCATAAATTCCTGTACATCTAATCCAGAACTTAATGCATGACATCCACCATTTACAATGTTCATCATTGGAACTGGTAAACGATTTCCCGAAATTCCACCAAGGAAACGATATAATGGTAAATCTAATGCTGTTGCTGCTGCTCTTGCTGTTGCAATAGATACTGCTAAAATTGCATTTGCACCTAATTTAGATTTATCCTTTGTTCCATCTGCCTTAATCATTGCTCTATCTACAGCATAAATGTCTGATGCATCCATTCCAACAATTGCATCGTTAATTACTGTATTAATATTTTCAACGGCTTTTGTTACACCTTTACCTAAATAGCGGTTCTTATCTCCATCTCTTAATTCCAATGCTTCAAAAACACCAGTAGATGCACCACTTGGAGCAGTACCTCTTGCAACTGTTCCGTCTACTAATGTTACCTCTGCTTCTACAGTCGGATTTCCTCTTGAATCCAAAATCTCTCTACCGATTACTTTTTCAATTTCTAAATAATTCATCTATCTTGTTCTCCTTTCCCATTGCAGCCCACTCATTAGCGAATATAATTATCATATTTTAAAAGCTAAGGACTATTTTTTAGGAACCAACCTATGCTTTTCGTTAGTCCTAACTAACAGTTATCATGTTACTAAATCTCCCTCTTTTTCGCAAGTGCATTATTGACAATATTTCCCCATTTCATATTATTGCATTTTTTTCTCATTTTATACGTGTTCTATCCTTCATTCTATGCAAATTTTCTTTTTTTATGTGTATGTATAGCAAAAACTCCTCTCTATCTTTGAAGCTCAGCATTCTTCAATATAGTAGATAGGAGGAGTCCACATGATTTATACATACTTGTTAGTTTTCGCTAACACATACAGAATAACAAATCTATAAAAAAAAATCAACGGAGTAATTGATTTCTTTTTTTCAATTACTTCGTTGATTGAAGCAAATATCATCTATTCATTTCCCGTCAATGCTATTCGCACTCCGCTTTTATAAATATTCATCAAACTCAATTTCAGATGGCAATCTCAAATCTCCACGAGGACTTACCGATACCGTTCCTACTTTCACTCCATCTGGCATACAATTACGTTTAAATTGTTGACGGAAGAAACGTGTATAAAATACATTCAGCCATTTAACGATCTCTTCCTCGCTAAATTTATATTCCTCATTTTGCTCCACCGCCATCTTACATAATGCAATGATTTCAGACGGTTCCATACCATAACGTAAGGTATAATATAAAAAGAAATCGTGTAATATATACGAACCTACCGTATCCTCTGTTTTTTGTGCAATGGTTCCATCCTCATTTGGGGGCAACAATTCTGGACTAACTGGCGTGTCAATAATATCCTCAATTACTTCTTCCATACCCGCAAATCCATTCTGTGCCATAAAATGTCCTACTTCATCTACCAATGTACGAACTAACGTCTTTGGAATACTTGTGTTTACCGCATACATACTCATATGATCTCCATTATAAGTACACCATCCTAATGCCAGTTCTGAAAGGTCACCTGTTCCAATTACAAAACCGCCTTCCTTATTAGCTACATCCATCAAAATTTGTGTGCGTTCTCTTGCCTGACAATTTTCATATGTGATATCCTTAATCGCCTCATCATGCCCTATGTCTGCAAAATGTTGACGAACAGAATCTACAATGCTAATCTCTCGAATGTCGCATCCTAAAAACTCCATAAGCTTAGTAGAATTGCTTTTTGTTCTTTTGGTTGTTCCAAAACCAGGCATGGTAATACCGACCAATGTGCGGGAAGGCAATCCCAGATTTTTTACTGCCTGTGCAGACACCAAAAGTGCTAAGGTAGAATCAAGTCCACCCGATACTCCTACTACAATACACTTGCAATGTGTAGTTTCTATTCTTCGTTGCAAGCCTGCTACCTGCATTTCAAAAATTGATAAACAACGCTCTAAAGCATTATGCGATGGTACAAACGGAGTAATTGGCACATGCGCATATAATGTTTCCTTTTTCATAAAAGTTTTTTCACAAGAAACATTTTCGTAGTCCTCTGCCAACAACTGTCTTTTATTGTCCGCAAATGATTTATTTGCTAATCGATCATGGCGGATCTTGGTCATCTGAAAATCTTTTATTAACACACCATTTTGAAATGGTTTTTGCTCTCCTAATTGCTTTCCATTTTCATACAGCAGATTATGTCCGCTAAATACTAAATCTGACGTGGATTCATATCTGCCTGCTGAAACATAGACATATCCGCATATGCAACTTGATGATATACCAGAAACAAGCTTTCTACGGTATTCTGCTTTTCCGATTACTTCATTTGATGCAGATATATTTACAATAATCTCAGCTCCCTGTATTGCAAGCAATCTACCTGGTGAAACTGGTGCCCATGCATCCTCGCAAATCTCAATACCTAATTTGACAGACTCTTCTCCATCTCCCATCGTAATAATCACACGATTTCCAAATAAGACAGAATCCAACTCATCAACCTGTATTTGCGTTGCTTCCATCGTTCTGGCACTAAACCATCGTTTCTCGTAAAATTCTCCATAATTTGGAAGATATGTCTTAGGAATTATGGCGACAATTTCTCCATTATGCAATAATGCTGCACAATTAAATAGTTCTCCGTCTTTTTCAAAAGGAAAACCAACAATAAGTGCAGCACCCTGCTTTCCATATTCTTTTGTTGTCTTAGCTAACGCTACCAGTTGCTTTTTTACGGAAACAAGCAAATTCTGATTAAAAAATAAATCTTGACAAGTATAACCTGTCATAGATAATTCTGGAGTTACAAGTAAGTCTGCCTTTGCTACATATTCTTTATAAAACTTTAAAATTTCCTCACAATTTTTTTTCACATTTCCAATATGCACCCTTGGTGATATTGCTGCCACTCGAAATAAATGTTTCATATTTTGCCCCTTTCAAACTAGAACAAAGTGAACAAGTCCACGTCAACTTCCAATATTCCTCAATCACAAGGAACAAAGTGGAATACAAGCCACAGAAAATTCTGTGGCTTGCTACTTTCATTATTCTATTTTTCATGATATTGGTTGGTATCAAAGGCTATATTATCCTTTTGCTTGTAGTATCATTATTTTTTAGTGATGGAACAAACGAATACCTGTAAAGCTCATCACAATATTATGTCTGTTACATGCATCAATTACGTCCTGATCACGAATAGAACCACCTGGCTGTGCAATATAAGAAACACCACTGCGGAATGCACGTTCTACATTGTCATCAAATGGGAAAAATGCATCGGAACCACAAGTTACACCTGTATTCTTTGCTAACCAAGCTTCCTTTTCTTCCTTTGTAAATACAGGAGGCTTTTCTGTAAAGATTTCTTCCCACTTACCGTCTGCTAATACATCCATGTAATCTTCACCCATGTAAAGATCAATCGCATTGTCTCTATTTGCACGTTTCATTCCTTCTTTAAAAGGAAGATTCATAACCTGTGGAGACTGACGAAGGAACCAGTTATCTGCCTTTGTTCCTGCCAATCTTGTACAGTGGATTCTTGACTGCTGTCCTGCTCCAACACCAATGGCCTGTCCATTCTTTACGAAACAAACAGAATTTGACTGTGTATATTTCAATGTAATCATAGCAACTGCCATGTCAATCTTAGCAGTTTCAGGAAGGTCTTTATTTTCTGTAACGATATTTTCAAAGAAATTCTTGTCAATATTTAATTCATTTCTTCCTTGTTCGAAAGTAATACCAAATACTTCCTTATGCTCTACTGGATTTGGAACATATTCCGGATCAATCTCTATAATAGCATAACTGCCCTTCTTTTTATCTTTTAACAATTCTAATGCTTCTGGCTCATATCCAGGTGCAATGATACCATCTGAAAATTCTCTCTTAATAATCTTTGCTGTAGAAACATCACAAACATCAGATAATGCAATAAAATCACCATAAGATGACATACGATCTGCACCTCTTGCTCTTGCGTAAGCTGCTGCCAATGCAGATAACTCACCTAAATCATCTACCCAGTAAATCTTAGCTTCTGTCTCTGTCAAAGGAAGTCCAACTGCTGCTCCTGCTGGTGATACATGCTTAAAAGATGTTGCTGCTGGAAGACCTGTTGCCTTTTTTAATTCCTTTACTAACTGCCAACCATTAAATGCATCCAAGAAATTGATGTATCCTGGTTTACCATTCAATACTTTAATTGGAAGTTCACCTTCCTTAACATAAATCTTTGATGGTTTCTGATTTGGGTTACATCCATATTTTAATTCTAATTCTTTCATGATCATCTCTCCGTTCTTTTCGCTTGGAATGCAGGACACTTTCTATTTTATCCAGCGTTCCTGCCAACTATTCCTTTTGCAGTTTTTTCGTAACTTTTATAACTATTTATTTTTGTTAATAATCTTAGATTTATATTCCCCAGTAGTAATATCAATATAACGAACGAATAAAGACACCTTGTTGTCCTCATTCAAGCTGTTCCATAACATATCTGCAAATGCATCCATATCATCAGCAATCTCCACTACCTTTGGCTCACCTTCAAAACTTGGCAATGGATTTCCGTCACACATATAGGTATGGATAAAACGACCTTCTCCGTCTATTGGATTTTCATAAGTGTATGTATAGCGATTGCATGCCTCGCCATTTCCATTATTACTTTTCAAAATAGACATGGCATAATCAAACTTTCCATCTGCCACATGCATAAGACCAGAAATTCTAGGTGTATAATTTGGTGCATCTGGCTCAAATTCTCTTGTGCGAAGTGCCTGTTCAAAAGTCTGCTGCTTATCCATCAATTCATAAATCGTATCTGTCTGATCTCCATTTGTAACGATAGTATGATTTCCTAACACACGAACTGGTGCATAAATAATAAGACTTGGATCACTAAGCTTAGAAGGGTCGAAAGCCTGTGTACGAATTCCTTCTCCATCTTCAACAAAGACACGGTTTCTGCTGTTCTCGCTTCTACCCATGATAAAATAGGCGGTAACTGCATATTTTCCGTTTTTTGACTTACCAATTATAATTCCTCTTCCAGGATATGAATTTTCTTTTAATTCCTTTTCAAGTGACAATGTCTGCATACTTTTCTCCTTTACTACTGTATTTTTTTCTGTTACAAGTTTTCGCTGCAAAATGTGCAAACTTATTTATAGCATACTCTATTTACTTCAAAAATTCAATGCTTTATTTTGATTTACCCTATAGAAAGGCAAGGAAAAGAACGATTTTCTTTTTTCTACTACAATACTTATTTGTAAAGTAAAATAATTTATTCATACCTCTTGCCCTTTTTTACATATACATGTATAATGAAGTAAAGTTATTAAAAACACACAAAAACAAAATTCTATTTGATTGGAAAAGTTAAAATTTGTAAAATAGAGGATTGCAAAGTCAATTTATTTTAAAAGTGTTGCAATCACCAGACTAACAAGGGAGGTGTAATTATGAATTCAAAGGAAGAATTACTCAAATTTAAGGAACGTAATCTTGCGTATGTAAATCGCCTGGTATTTTTTATTTTACTGTTTTCCTTTCCTTGTATCCCAATTGCGGTGGTATTAAACTACTTCCATATTTTTAACTTTCAGTCCAGTTTTATTTGCAGTTTGATTTTTATATCCATCTTTTTTGATGCAATACCGATTTTTCTCTATTTAACAAAAAGATATGCCAAATTGTTTATGTATTATACTATGACAGTATTTTCTATCATGATTAGTATTATTTCTTTTCAATGTGGTATGCCTGTATGGTTGATGTATGCTTTCGCGCCAGCAATCAGTTGTTTATACTTCAATAAAAAATTAACTTTACTGGTTAGTGCTGTAGAATACGTTTCTATGATCGTATCTTTATTCTTCAGCACACACATGTACTATGATTTACTTTATTATAAACAATACTCAAATAGTACGCGTGCCTTTATCGGCTATTCCATCGGACTTACCTTTGAATTTGGTATTGTATTCATAGCATTGTTTTACTTCTTAAAACGAATTGACGAGTATCTCTCCTTACAGGCAAATCTAATTGATGTTGCTACAAAGGAGAAAGAACGTTTTCGTATTGCAGTAGAGAGTACCTCTGATATTATCATCGAATATGATTTAGAAGCAGACCGCTTTTCTGCTACTACCACATTTTTACCTTTTTCTGATGCCATGTCTGATGATTTTATAATTGAACATTTTAAATCCTATATTAAATCTGATTTTAAGGGTTCCCATACCCTTATGCGAGCATTTCAGAAATTGATGAAAGGACAATTACACTCTCCTTCCGAAATTTGTTACAAAACAATTGACGAAAACGGGGCGGAAAACGACTGTTGGATGCTCTATGAAGGAAAGAGTTGTACAAACGAAGCTGGTGAACTTCGTTCTATCGTAGGAAGACTTCGCGATATTACTTCTGAAAAAGAAAGACAGGAATTACAAATAGAAAAAGAAAAACAGGACAGAGTAACCGGACTATATTTGTATGAAGCTGTAGAGGATCAAATTTGCCTCTCAGAACATATTTTACATACACATGGTCTTCTTCTGGTCAATACTGTTAATTACCTGAAAATCTTGCAGGCATACGGACACGTATTTGGAGAAATGATTCTTCGCAATATTGCAGATATCATCTATGCGTACGCTCCAAATGCATCCTATATCTGCCGCTATGAAGGTGCTATTTTCCTTGTTTATGCAGAAAATACCTCTTCTGATAAAATAGAAGCGGTTGCCAAGAACATCACAAAAGCTTTGGAAAAAATGTACATCGGTGAAGGAAGTGTAAAACATCTAATTTGCGAAGTAGAACTTCAAGTAGATACGCTTCCATTCAAACAATTGCTTTCCCAGGCAATGAAAAATCTCACACTTAAAGTTTCTGAATTAGATGCTTTGGAAGCTGAATTTTCTCAGGAAAGCATTCGAAAGGAATATAAACTTGAAACCGCTGGTACGTTACAACAATGGATTGAGCAACACTCTTTCTTTAATATGATGGCAGATTTAATTGAAGATACCAAAGATTTAAAAAGTAGTAGCCGTATGGTGATTGAACAGGTTGGAAAATATTTGAATATGGATCGTATTGTTATTATCAATCTTTCCGAAGAAAAGCCAAAACCATCTTTACTGTATCAATGGGTCAAAAATGAAGAGGATATGTTATCCATAAAATTTCATACATTAGACACTTCTAATGTAAAGAATTTCTTCAACTTATATGCAGCATCAAGGATTGTCGATTTAAAAAAGCTTCTTTACCAACCGCATGCAAAGGAATTGATTGATCTCAGTGATTTTTCTCTTGAACAGTTTTATTTAGGATCCCAGCTATCCTGCCCTTTAATTTCTGAAGGAAATATATTTGGTATTATCTTTTTTGATAAAAAAATAGCTGACTATGACTGGGGTGACAGAGAAAAATATTTTGTGGAAGAAGCAACCCGTATCATCAATAATGCTTTGAACAAATTAAATGCGGACAGTGCAAATCAGGCAAAAAGCTCCTTTTTGTCAAATATGTCCCATGAGATACGAACACCAATGAACGCAATCATCGGAATGACAGAAATTGCACAAAAAACCATTGATGATCCAGCAAAAGTACAGGAGTGTCTTGCAAAAATTGATTTATCCTCTCATCACCTGCTCAACTTAATCAATGACATTTTAGATTTATCTAAGATTGAAAGTGGCAGAATGAAGGTAAACAAAGAACCATTGTTACTACACACGGTTATTGATAGCGTGGATTCTATCGTTCGTCCACAGGCTCTTACGAAAAACGTTAATTTCATTATTAACCGATCCTACGAAACAAATGAAATTATCTGCGACTCTCTCCGTTTGTCACAGGTGCTTGTAAACATCTTAGGAAATGCATTAAAATTCACACCAGAAAATGGTACTGTTACACTGGCAATTGAGGAGCTTAGCAAAACAAATTCTCTTACAGAAATAAAGTTTTCAATATCCGACACAGGTATTGGCATATCTAAGGAAGCAAAGAAAAAAATATTTGCTGCGTTTGAACAGGCGGAAGATACAATTGTAAATCAATATGGAGGCACTGGTCTTGGTTTGACAATTAGTAGTGATTTTGTACATTTATTAGGTGGAAAACTGGAAGTAGACAGCGAAATTGGAAAAGGCTCTACCTTTTATTTTACACTCCCTCTTCCAATTCCAACTTTATCACAACGTGAGCAACTAAAAAGTCAACTGGAAACTTCTGCAAAAAATTCTGAAGAAACGATTACTTTATCTGGCATCCACATCTTAATGGCAGAAGATAATGAAATCAATGCAGAAATTGCCACAACAATGCTGGAAATGGCAAATGCTAATGTCACAGTTGCCTCAAACGGTGAAGAAGCAATTAACCTCTTTTCCAATAACCCACCGGATACATTCCAGCTGATTCTTATGGATATTAATATGCCTGTCCTAAATGGATACGAAGCAACAAAACGAATCCGTAAATTAAGCCGTAACGATGCCAAGAGCATTCCAATCTTAGCTTTGACAGCAAATGCATTTGATGAGGATAAAAAAGATGCTTTAGCGGCTGGTATGAACGGGCATATTGGAAAACCAATTGAAATGGATGTACTACTTCACAAGGTGAAAAAGCTTTTACATCTATAAAAACTACAAAAACCTCAAAATACGAACATAATTTGTAAGTTCCTATTTTGAGGTTTTTTATATTATAGAATAATACGGTTTGTTCAAAATTATAGATAGTTCTACGTTTCAAATTCCCGAAATATCGGTATTATGGAATACTATTGGAAAGACACAATGCCCCATAGCCTATCCGATTATTCGGAACACTCTCACCTGGTAGTGCTACTGCCCCCTTTTGTATATATGCTTTTAATTTTTCTCCATATAAAAACAAATCATTTTGTCGAACAATTCCCCACTCCATCATAAGTGCCGCTGCCCCAGTTACAAAAGGCGTTGCCATGGAGGTACCACTGCGAATTGCATAACTATTATTCGGTGCTACTGATAAAATATCAACACCAGGAGCTACAATATCCGGCTTTTGTAACCCATTGCGTGTATATCCCCTTCCTGAAAACGGAGCTACTTCTCCTGTATGCTCATCATACGCTCCTACTGTCAACAATCGGTTTCCACTGGACGGAGTTGTTAAAGTAGTGTTCACAGAACTTCTTAAAAACTGTGTTTGTAATTGCACATAATTTCCAGTAGGAAGCCATATGTCGTATCGACCATCCACTACTTTATTTGGTTTCAATCGAAACGTCCAAACACCTTCTGACAAAACATCCCCCTGTGGTATCCATTCCATATATATTTCCTGCAATGTTTGAAAAGGGGAAGGCTCACCATAGTTAATTACTAGCACACAGTCATCATATTCAAAAAAGCGGATTCCTATATCATTCTCATATAGATACCTTATTTTTCGAGCAGGAGACTGTATTTCAATTTCTAATGTATCTACATAATTTTTCCAAAATTGCATGTAAAAACTGGTCTGTCCTCCCCCAACAGCCAATTCTATTTCCTCTGTTTTTCTAACTTCTAATTTTCCCTCTGCATGTCTCCCTAAATTTCCTTCATTTCCCGTACCAATGCAAATAGTATTTTTCCATTTTAAAGCTTCTGCATTTAAAAATTCAGAAACTAAATCCGTTCCTGTATGTGGTCCTGCATTGTTTCCAAAACTTAAATTAATGGCAACAGGCATGTTTAACTCTTCTGCTGTTTTGATTGTAAAATCAATGGCTTCCAGTAAGCGAGTTGTGCGCGGAAATGTAATTCCCTGTGCATCTCCTAATTTTACAATCAACATTTGAGCCAGAGGAGCAACTCCACGTATCGTTCCATTGCTGGCATTTCCATTTCCGCAAGCAATACCAGCGACATGTGTGCCATGCCCTGAAACGTCTATAGAAGGGACTATAGCATACCTTCTTTGTCGGTCCGTTTGCTGTAATGCGGTATTTATCATTTCTTCCGTAAATAAAGTACCCAGAATATATCCTGTCGGCGGTCCATAGGTAAATTGCTGATTTTCTTCATTTACAGTACTACTGTCTACTGTTTGATCCCATAAGGCAACAATACGGGTAGTTCCATCTGCATTTCTAAAATCCATATTTGCATATTCAATTCCAGAATCAATGACAGCAATCAAGACGCCTGCCCCATAAAGATTGCTTTTATCTCGATTTCCTGCATCCCCATTTAGAACGTCAACTGCATTTGAATCCGGATACCCTGTACGCTGCAAACCATCCAAACAGATTCCTTGTTTACTTTCATTTAGGTTATACCATAACCGTCTTGGCAATTCCATATAATCGACTTCAGGAAATCTTGAAAACGCTTGTAATTGCTCTGGCTTTAAAAAAACGATTGCAACATTATTTTCCAATTCTTCTACTTGTACCGAAAGTTCTTCTCCCCTTTGTGCTAAATTTCCATGATATTTCACAATTACTTCCCATAAAAACGGACTTTCCTCCCCTAGCTGATAAATAGTTTTTGCTCGTAACTGTTCCGGTAATTGCTCTAATACCTGCAAATTTAAGTCAAACTTTCCATTTTCCATAAAGACTCCTCTTACCATATAAACATTCAAAAGTTCATTATTATTTATATGTTTTGTAAGACGATAAAGTATCCTTTTTTAGGTGGAATCTGTAAAATAACCTTTTCGTTCTTTCCTTCATACACAAGTTTTTCTCCCATAACATCCTGCTCAGGGAATTTTAAATTTTGTCCAAAAATATTTAGATTGATTTCCATTTCTTTGATTAACTCCTGCTCCATAGAAGTAACCGCCAAAACTACTTGTTCCTCATTAAATCTTGCACAAGCAAATACATTACCTTCCGCAGATAATATCTTAAATCCTCCGTCCTGTAACGCGCTACAACTGTTTTTCCATTGATTCATCGTTTGATATAATTGATAATATGGGTTTTTCTGCAATTCCACATCCCAGTTCATAGGATATCTACATCCCTCTGTGGAAGTGATCCTTCCTCCTAATCCAACTTCATCTCCGTAATACATGCATACACACCCAGGCAACATATAAAGCAGATATACCGCTATTTTATATTGTTCAAAAGAAATGGTAGTATCATTATGCAAGCGAGCAATATCATGGCAATCTATCATATTAAATTGGTTTTCAGAAATCACAAAAGGCAATTTTGCGTATGCATTCATAATTCTTTCTCTAAGTGCAGCAGCAGAGGTATTCGACTTTAATTTTCTCAACTCTGGCTTTCTACTTTGTCGAAAATCAAGCTGTCCCACATACTCTCTGATTGGTCTGCCACAACCATAAAAATTCATGATTGCGTCCCATTCATCCCCTTTTAAATATTCGTATCCATCATTCCAGTCTTCCGCCAAAATATAGGCATCTGCTTTTTCTTCTTTAATGGCATTCCTGATTTCTTTCCATATTTCATGATCATAATGGTCCATTTTATACTGTCCCGTAGTCCCTGCCACGTCAAATCTCCAACCATCAATGTCGTACGGTTTTTGCAACCATTTTTTTAATACACTGTTTGGTGCTACATATAAAATATCTCTAAGTTTAGCAGAATGATAGTTCAACTTTGGTAACGAAGGAATCCCATAATATGCTCCATAGGAATTACCCTCTTCAAAATAATAAAACTCTCGTTCTGGCGCAGTTTTATTATAATATGCACCTACTTCTTTATCCCAAAACGAACAATCTCTATTAAACCATTTATGCGCACTACCTGTATGATTGATAGAGATATCTAATACAACTCGCATTTCGTCTCCATGCAAATGCTGACAAAGTGATTCAAAATCAGCATCCCCTCCTAAATGACGATCTACATGAAAATAATCTACACAATCATAACGATGCACTGTTGCCGCAGAAAAAATAGGATTTAAGTAGATGCCATTTACATGCAGCTCTTTTAAATATGGTATTTTATCTTCAATTCCCTTTAAATCTCCACCATAAAAATCAAGGCAAAATGCCTGTTCAAATTCTTTTGGTTCCTCCTTCCAGTCTTTCATACGTTGCACCTTATGTCCCGAAAATTCATATTCCCCATCTGACACCACATTATTCTCATTTCCGCAATAGAATCGATCTGGAAAAATCTGATAAAACACCTTGCCTTTGATCCAAGATGGCTGATTATAATCTGCTAAAATTTTAAAATCATAGATTTCATCAGGAAAATAATCCGTCAATCCTTTTTGATTATAATAATACACTTTTTCTCCAGAAACGATGTAAAAATGATATGTTGTTGACCTTTGTGTAATTTCTATTTTACCGCTATAGTAAGAGAAGCCATCTGCACTTTTGCATTGTTTCATTGTTTCAAGAAATTCCAATCCATCTTTTTTATAACATAAAATAATTTCAGAGATCGGTGCAGTATCAAATATACGAATCTGAATTGTAATCTCCTCTCCCAATGTAGGCAATGGATTACTAACAAATCTTGCCGAACCATCTGCATATACACTATCTTTCCAATCCACCTGTCCCTCTCCTTTCTACTCTTTTCTCTTTTTGATCATTTCCGAGCCCCACTCTACTCCTTTCTATTTTATCTATACCCTCACAAATCAAGTTTTAAACTATCCTGTTTTTTATAGAGAAAAAAGCCCAATGCATTTGCATTGAGCTTCTTTACACGTTGCACTTTATACTGGGTAAGTTTTATTTTCCTCACTTGCCACTGTAGAATCAATCTTTGTTTGTTGTGCTTCACGATATTTAAAGAATTCTGTTGCCACCTGTGGGAACAATGCATAAGATAATACATCTTCATCCTGTTGTTTGTACTGCTTCATTTCTTCCTCAATATCTTTCAACTGTGGCTTAATCAAATCAGCCGGACGGCAAGTAATTGCCTCTGTATCGCCGATACATTTTTTCTGTACTTCTTTATTAAATGGTTTTACAGTCTGACCAAACTGTCCAGATAATAACTTTTTAGATTCTTTTGTTACTACCTTATATCTCTCACCTGTAACTACATTTAATACTGCCTGTGTTCCAACAATCTGAGAAGAAGGTGTTACCAATGGTGGTTCACCAAAGTCTTTACGCACTCTAGGTACTTCTTCCAATACCTCCTGGAAACGATCGGATGCTCCCATCTCATCTAACTGAGATACAAGGTTTGATAACATACCACCAGGTACCTGATACATCAATGTTTTGATATTTACACCTAACACCTTTGTACTCATACGACCTGTCTTTAACCACTCTTCTCTCATTGGAGCAAAGTGATTTGCTATCTCTGCTAACAGATTCTGATCAAAGCCTGGATCATATGGTGTACCTTCAAATGTCTTTGCCATAACTTCTGTTGCTGGCTGACTTGTACCCATTGCTAATGGTGAAATAGCTGTATCGATAATATCACAACCAGCTTCAACTGCCTTCATATAAGTCATAGATGCAACACCTGAAGTATAATGTGTATGCAAATCAATTGGAATAGACACAGACTCTTTTAATGCTGTAACCAATTCTGTCGCATTATATGGAGTCAACAAACCTGCCATATCTTTGATACACAAAGATTTTGCACCCATACCTTCAATCTTCTTTGCCATATCCTTCCAGTAATCCAATGTATATGCATCACCTAATGTATAGGACAAAGCAATCTGTGCATGTCCATTTTCCTTATTGGCAGCTCGAACAGCCGTCTCTAAGTTTCTAACATCATTTAAGCAGTCAAAAATTCGAATAATATCAATACCATTTGCAATAGACTTCTGTACAAAGTATTCTACTACATCATCTGCATAGTGATTATATCCCAAAATATTCTGTCCACGGAATAACATTTGAAGCTTTGTCTTTTTAAAGCCTGCTCTTAATTTTCTCAATCTTTCCCATGGATCTTCCTTTAGGAAACGAAGAGACGCATCAAAGGTAGCACCTCCCCAACACTCTACTGCATGATATCCAACCTGATCCATTTTATCAATAATAGGCAGCATCTGCTCTGTTGTCATTCTTGTTGCAATCAATGACTGATGGGCATCACGTAATACTGTCTCTGTAATTTTAATTGGTTTCTTTTCCTGTTCTGCCATTACAATACCTCCTTATATTTTATATCCCTAAACACCAAATATTGCCATAAATACACCCGCTGCTACTGCTGTACCAATAACACCAGCAACGTTTGGACCCATAGCATGCATCAATAAGAAATTGGTTGGGTCTGCCTCTGCTCCCACTTTTTGAGATACTCTGGCTGCCATAGGAACTGCCGAAACACCAGCCGAACCAATCAGTGGATTTATCTTTCCATGCGTAACCACACACATAAGTTTACCGAACAATACACCTGCTGCTGTACCAACTGCAAAGGCAATTAAACCTAAAAATACAATTTTTAATGTTGTAATCTGTAAAAAGTCTTCTGCACTTGTTGTTGCACCAACAGAAGTACCAAGCAAAATAACAACAATATACATCAAAGCATTAGACGCTGTTTCTGCTAATTGATTTACTACTCCACACTCTTTGAATAAGTTACCTAACATCAACATACCAACCAAAGGAGCTGTTGTAGGAAGTAATAATACAACAACAATCGTTACAACGATAGGGAACAAAATCTTCTCAAGTTTTGATACTGGACGAAGCTGTTCCATCTTAATTTCTCTTTCCTTCTTTGTTGTCAAGAGTTTCATAATTGGTGGCTGAATAATTGGTACTAAGGACATATATGAATATGCTGCAACCGCAATCGGTCCCATGTATTCTGTCTGCCCCAGTTTACTACACAAAAACAGGGATGTAGGACCATCTGCACCACCAATGATTGAAATTGCCGCTGCCGCTTTTCCATTGAAACCTAAAAAGATTGCTAATAAATAAGCGGAAAAAATTCCAATCTGTGCCGCTGCACCCAATAAAAAACTTTTGGGATTGGCAATCAACGGTGCAAAATCCGTCATCGCACCAACTCCAAGGAAAATAAGCGATGGCAAAATACTCCATTCATCCAGTGTAAAGAAATAATGTAGCAATCCCCCTACTCCGTTTGATGTTTCCTCCGGTGATGCCATAATATCCGGATACATATTTACCAATAACATACCAAAAGCAATAGGCACCAACAGTAAAGGTTCATATCCCTTTTTGATTGCTAAATATAGAAAAATACAGGCAATTACAATCATCAAGACATTTCCCCATGACATTGTTGCAAATGCTGTCTGTTGTGCTAAATTTGTCAAAGTTTCCGTTACTTTATCCATATTTACACCATATTATCATCACTAAGTGTGATGATGCCACTTTGTAATTGAAAGAAATGTGGCTTATCCTTTCTGATTTATTTCCCTTCAATTATTTTTGCATTAGTTTAAAGTTGCAACTACTGCACCAGCTTCAACCTTATCTCCTTCGTTTACGTTGATACTTGCAATTGTACCATCCTGAGGAGCAACAATTTCATTTTCCATCTTCATCGCTTCAAGAATTAAAATTACATCGCCCTTCTTTACTGCCTGACCTGCTGCACCCTTTACAGATAAAATTTTACCCTGCATAGGTGCATTTACTTTCACGCTACCTTGTGCGCCAGCAGGAGCTGCTGCTTTAGGAGCTGGTGCTGCTTTCTTTGCTACAGGTGCGGTAGCTACTGCACCTGTGGAAGCACCTTCCTCAACTGTTACATCATAAACATTTCCATTAACGGTAATTGTATAATTTTTCATTTCTAATACCTCCTATAAAGTCTTACCGGATATTTTGTCGTTTTTAACTTCTTTTCCATTTACTATTTACTCTTCTCTTAATTGAAGTAATATGCAATCCATCGGCAGGAGCTTCATCTCCCATACTTGCCATAATTGCTGCTGTAATAACTGCAACAATTTCCGTATCATCTGTTACATCTTCCACTACTGGCACTTCCGCAACAGTTGCAACATCAACCGTTTCCTCCTCTTGCTTCTTAGAAGCAAATAATTTTGGAATTAAACCAAAAAGTGATATGATACCTGCAATAAATGTCAAGACAACAAATACAATTGTAATTGACATAACCGTATTGATACCTGCATTTTTCATAGTTGTAGCAAATGATTCTGGTTTTGGTTCTTTATATTTTTCTACTGTAATATCCTCTTTACTGTCTCCGACTTTAAAAGTAAAAAGTAATTTTTCATTTTTATAGTCTACAACAGCTTTCATTACAGTAACAGTGTCATTATCCTCCATAGAAAAATCTACTGACACAATATTTTTATAATCTCCTGCTTCTTTTTGCAATTTTGCCCAAGAGTTATATTTCTTAATGTCTGATTCCTCTAATTGGTCAGAATAACTACTTATCAAATTTTCAAAATCTGTCTGATTCCAGGAAGATTCAATAAAGCTCTTGACCTGATCCAGCCACTCGTCCTGACCATCTACCTCACCACTGACTTCTATCTCTGTTTTGTTGTCAGCAGCCAATAATGTCTTTGGAGAAAATCCTATCACACCTATTACACATAGGATTGCGGTCAACGCTAATACTAGTCTTTTTCTCATAATCTCGTTCCACCTCGCTTAAATCGTTCCATGCTTTTTCACTGGTCTGTCATCTCTTTTTGTAAATAACATCTCAAAAGCAAAAATCAACTGTTTACGAACAGAACCTCCATCAATCACACTATCTACATATCCACGAGAGGCAGCAGCATCTACGCTTCCCTGTAATGCCTGATACTCTGCTGCTTTTTCAGATATTTTACTCTGTGCATCATCCGCAGCCTTAATTTCCTCTGCATACATAATCTTTGCAGCCTGTTCTGCATCCATCATACCAATCTTTGCGCCAGGCAAAGCAAATACAAGATCTGCACCAATATGTGCTGAATTCATTGTAATATATGCACTTCCGAATGCCTCACCCACAATTACATTTACCTTAGGTACATTCGCATTTGCAAATGCATAAGTAAGTTTTGCTACTGCTGCAGAGATTGTCTTTTCTTCTTCTACAGTTCCCTTGTATCCCTTTACATCTGTCAAAGTAAGTACAGGAATATTAAATGCATCACATACATTTACAAAATGAGCTGCTTTTTCACAACCAGCAGTTGTTAAAACTTTTTCATAAGTGGCAACTTCTTTTCCCTCTGCATCTAACAAAGCAGATGCATTGGCAACTGCACCAACTGTCATGCCATTTAATCGAATAAATCCTGTAACCATTTCCTGTGCGTATGCTTTTTTCACTTCCATAAAAAATCCATTATCCGAAACATCAACCAATGCGGTTCTTGGATCTTTTACTTCTCCTTCGAACACACTGCTAACACGGTTTAAATCATCTGTGCATTCTTCATACGAATCATCATCCTCATTATTAGAAGGAAGAATTGTCACTAATTGACGAATCTGATTATAAATATCTTCTTTCTTCTCTACAAAATCTACGTTTCCGCATTCTGCCTGAAATTCTGATGCAGCCGTATCCAGTTTTTCTACATAATTTCCTTCTAATACATTTGGTGAACTAACAAATACTTTTGCCTCATCTTCCATAAATGTAAAATCACCTAATGCATTTGCTACAGCAACACCACCACCACAGTTTCCAAAAACTGCTGTAATCTGAGGGATTACTCCTGATGCCATCACTTTACTTGCATACAGAGAACCAAATGCATTTAATGCATCTGTTGCCTCCTGCAAACGCAGACCTGCACAATCAATCAAGCCAATCACTGGTACACCAATTTTCATAGCCAATTCATAAATCTTAACGATTTTCTTTGCATGCATCTCTCCGATTGCGCCCCCTAATGCGGTTGCATCCTGACTGTACACATACACCATACTACCATCAATAAGACCATATCCGGTAATAACACCATCTGCCGGAATCTCTTTCCCTTCCAGATTGAAGTCTGTGTTTCTCTTTGTTACTTTCGCACCAATTTCAGCGAAACTATTATCATCTAATAGATTCAGGATGCGATTCATTGCTGTTTGATCTGAACTACCCATTCTATCAACCCTCCATCTTTTATTTTGCTCAATCTTCATGTGAAACTGTATCCATACATCCACACAAATTTCGATCGATACACTATACTACAATAACTCGAAAAATTTCCCTTCTTTTCGCTACACAATGATGCCGAAACTTTTATCTAACTACTTTCCATTATCATCATAAAAAATAACCTACAAATAACAAATTCCGTTCCATTTTTAAACCTATATTGCAATAGTGAAGTATACAAATTATTTTTCCATAAAAAGGTAAAAAATAACTTCAAGTACACATTTCATTATATATGTAAAAGAAAAAAAAATCAACAAATTACCTAGAAAAAAACTCTATGAGACATGTTCATTCTCATAGAGTTTTTTATTACTTTCACAGTTGCGCTATTTACCTATTCAGAAGTTACCACATAAACAATACCTTTCTTCAAATACGTTTTTTCACTATATTATTTATTTTTGGATTCTACATTTTTTTCAGGTTCCATTGTTATAATGGTCTTGTTATCTATATTTTTTTTGTCTATTTGTAATGTATATAAATGTCCCAGAAGAATCGTTAAAAGACAAAACAAAACATTTAACAGATGCGGTTTGGATAACAAGGAACTATCAATTACATTTGACAACAACAAAGGAAGAATTACCATAGACAAGCTACATAAAATTGTATATCCAACTAAATTTCTTCCAATATTTCTTTTTTGTTTTTGTGGCTTCTCGATTATTTTTTCCACAATACGTTCAACCTCTACCTCTTTTTCCACAATCTTTACATTTTGGTCTGCTTTATTGATGCATTCCCTTAAATCCTCATATAACTGTGCATCATCCGTGCCTATCTTTCCAAGTTGTTCGACAACCATTCCAAGAAGTATTTCCGCATCCTTAACCCTTATTGAAAAAATCAACTCTTTCAACGCATTTCTAAAGTTATTATTTTTGATTTCTATTAGAACTGGAAGATACATAAAACGTAACTGTCCCGTAACCGGTTCAATATATACATAGTCCATATCCGTAACCAGATTTCCGCATTTTTCCCCAATCCGACTCACACTTTCAAATGCCATGATCCAAGATAGCAAAAGTCCCTTTGCCTCTGTAAAGTTCAATGTTTTAATATTAAAATATTCTGCCAAAGGAATATAATTCCCCGTTCGATACAAAATTCGATTTTCCTCATTATACACATACTCAAACGGCAATATACAATCTAAATGTTTCATTCTATCAAAAGAAACTTTATCTATGGTTCCTTCCTGCAACAAACTTATTTTTAGAAAGTTTGTACCACGTTCCTCTATTTTCATGTACAATAGCCTCCTCGCTAAAACTTACGAATCGTATCCTCCGAATCATCTGTTGTATTAATAATTTCTCTAATCTCTACATAATAACTATAGTTTGCATTTACATCTATTCGTACTCGATCACCAACTTTATGTCCTAAAATTGCTTTTCCTAAGGGCGAATCAATACTAATCATTCCCTTTAAAGAATTTCCACGAATGGTAGTAACGATTCGGTAGGTTTCGCATTCATCATCCTCTTCAAAATACAAAACAACCGTATTATTCATTCCCACTTCATCCTCGCTGGATTCATCATCAATAATCTGTGCTGTTTTAATCATTTTTTCCAAATAACGTATGCGACTTTCATTTTTATTTTTATCTTTTTTAGCAGCATGGTACTCAAAGTTTTCGCTCAAATCTCCCTGTGCTCTCGCTTCTTTTACAGCTTCCAAAGCCTCTTTCCGAACAACCAGTTTTCTATGTTCAATTTCCTCTTCCATCTTTTTTATATCACTTTTGGTTAATTTATCGTACATATTTCTTTCACCTGATTTTCCAATTACCTTTCTATATGCCAATTTTTAACTACGCTTTAAAATTATTCCATTACTTACTAATAGCACAGAACTCCCGATTATGCAAGCATTATTCCAAAGAAATACAAACGTTTCTAAAAATTAGACAAGGATATTCTATTCTGTTATAATAGTAAAGACTTTGCCATTGTATTCGCAATGTTTACGAATTCGAAAGGAGAACCACATGAAGAAAAAGCACATAAGAGTTTTCATATTTATTTGTTGTATGGCAACAATATTGGGTACCTATCTCTATTTATATTTTCAATCAAAAAAAGCACAATCCAGTTCTTCTGATGCATTTCTTTTGCACGAAACAACTGCAATTTATACAACTGCGCCAATCACAGTTCCAACCCCAACTGTTTTTCAAACAGAAAAAACAGATACTATCTATTCTTTCTCCCAAGGTCCTAAGTCATGGAAGAAAAAGAAACATTGGTCTGGTTCCTGGTGCAATCTTATATTAGACGGTAATATTTTTGGAAGTTTTGGTTGCGGCTTTTGCTGTATGGCAAATATTTATTCTACTTTAAGCGACTATGAATGTTCTCCTGTTGATATTTATAAATGCGCAAAAAAAGTTTCTTCCTATCATCCATCCCCAGGCATCGGTGCCATTGACTGGGACGGATTAGAAGAAACTCTTAATTATTGTGGCTTTACAACATCCTTACACACAAAAACGCTTGATTACAGTGACTTCCAAAATGATATTAAACAAAGTTCCGCAACAATCCTCCTTGTATCGAGCCAATATGACGATAGTTTTTGGAAAAATACACCAGGTCACTATGTCACCATCTGGAATTATAACAGCGATAAGGATACCGTATTTTTGTCAGATTCTGGAGACCCCAAACGAAACCGAAAAACCATTTCTTTAAAAACCGCATATGATGCCTTAAAAATGATTAGCAGTTCACAGTATTTAACAGTTTCCTCTTATGAAGAAGAGAATAATAACTGGAAATGGAATCAAATTTCCGAGGAATGGGTAGCTCCATAAAACAAACGAAAAATGAAAATTCCTATCAAAATGCCAACCGCATCAATGCAGACATCTTTGAACTGACCAGAACGGTTTGGAACAAACAATTGATGTATTTCATCCATCGCAGCATAACAGGTGCAACCAAAAAAGGTTACCATTGTAATCCACTTCTTCTTTTTGTCATACAGAAGAAAAGGAAATGCAACGGTACAGGCAAAGATCATATATTCAGTCATATGTGCTAATTTACGAATTGGTGTGTGAATTCTATTTTCCCACACCAATTTTTCTTCTGTTGTCATCTTTTCTCCCGTCATTCGATCTGCAAAATTTACTACTCTCATTACAATTCCCATACTTTGTGTAGAGGAGGTTTCTCCATTATTTGCTGAAAACCCCCATATCACAAACATCATTAGAAGCATTGGTATAAATGCTAGTATCCGCAATTTCTTTAACATCCTTTTATCCTCTTTTATTTGATTTTATGTATTGTTCTACCAATGTCTTGGTACAATAGTTATTTTCTTTTTTGCCATATAGTTTCCAGCCTTCGCATATATCCATACAGTTCCAGCCTTCTTAGCTTTTAATTTTCCATTACGGCTTCCAATCGTTGCTTTTCTCTTATTTGATACCGACCATCTTACTGTTTTGTTTATCCCTTTTAAGGAGGCTTTAAACTGTACTGTTTTTCCAACTTTTAATTTCGATCTTGCAGTTGTAATTTTTATAGACGGCGCTTTTACTGTCACTTTACAACGAGCATACACCGTTCCACTCTCTGCACTTGCCGTAATAATCGCAGACCCTTTTGAAACCGATTGAATCATACCATTTTTCACTGTAGCAACTTTGGGATTAGAACAGCTCCAAAGAATTTTTTCCTCTGTGGCCTTTGGTAAAATTTGAGCCGTCAGGCTTTTTTTCACCCCATACCCATCAATAACCAAGCTCGTTTTACTAAGTTTGATTTTTTGAGCAGGTACTCTTATATGCACTGCTATTTTATGATCCATCACCATTGGAAATTTATAGGAAATTCCTGACGCACTCACTACTCCTTCATAATTCTCTTCCCAACTATCCCCATTTACATTGACTTGCAAAATATCCTTTGTATTATATGGCATAACAACCACTTCTAAAATTGTATTTTCATCGACCGCCGCACCACTGGCTACCTCAATACCCTGATTATATACCTTTACATCTGCATCTTTTGTCTTTTCGACTGAAAGGACATGGGTAGTTCCCTTTTTATAATCTCCTTTGTTTGTGTAAGAATATTCTGTCGCTGTGCAGACATTTGTACTATAGCACCATTCCCCCACCGTAGGTGAGCCTGTGGAAGCATACGCCTTATGACTGATTGTAAAGGAAGTATCTGGAAGATTAAAATACTTGTGACTTTTATTATCTCCTGTATCATTCCAGGTTAAGTCCACATTATACCATTCTCCCTCAATCTTCACCTGATTCCATGCATGTCCGGTTCCTCCAGCCTTTCCAACAACATATACATTTTCAATTCCCGCTGCATTTAATAACAATTGAAAAGCTTTGGCATAGCCTTCACAAACTACACTATAATGCTCGTCCGAAAAAACACCTTCTATAGTATGTGCCCATCGAGCTGTTTCCGGTGATTTTGTTCCAGAAATATAAGCATAGGTAATTTTGTCAGCCAACGCGTCATGTATCAGCAATTCCTTTTCATAATCTGTTCGTATACCAGAAATCATCTGCATATAACCAGAAATTTCATCCTGTATTTTATCCCACATCTGCTTTCTGACGTTTCCATCACAATATTCTTCCTGACACTGCAATTGTACTTTTGTAACCATTTTATCTTCTGTTCGCACATAGTAAGAGTATCCCTTCGACCAAAAATACTCTGGATGATCATATAAAAAGCATACAACCGCTTCTCCTACGTTTGATGCACTGATAATTCCATTCACTGGTACAGACACCGCATAATAACTTTTTTCCCCGTTTTCATTGGTGTTTGTAATTGCATCTACTGAGGAATTTTGAAAATTATTTGCAGCCTCCTCCAATAATAAATACACCGTTTTTTGTTCACTCAAGGAAAGCTGTTTATAACCGTAATGACCCGAATACAAATTTTTTGTGTAGGACTTTCTACTATAGGTAGCATACTCGGAATTTGCAGTTTTCTCGCCGCTTTCCTTTTCAACTAATTCTTCTCCCGCAAAGGATTGTACTTCGCCATTCTGTTCCTTTTTTTGATTATTTTCCTGTATACTTGCCGCCTTTACTTGCATTTGTGCGGTTGCATTTGTACCTGCTATAAAAAAGCTAAGACACAAAATAAGCAAGAAAACAGAACATCTTTTTTTCTTCATGTAAACCAACTCCAATACTTTACTATTTAAGATAAACATTTATTGAAAAAAAGGCAAGAAACTTTTTCATTTCTCACCTTAAAAATCCTCTATAAAACCTTAATGTTTCAAAAAGCCAAATTTACTGATTGGATATATACGCAACCACGCTTTTCCAACAATTTTATCTCTCTTTATATTACCAACTTCCTCATAACGACTATCCTGACTAACCTCGCGATTATCTCCTAATACAAAATACTCATCATCATCTAATGTAAATGGCTCTGCTGCAACACCCGGATTTCTAATTGGATCTTTTCCATAATTTTCTTCCAGTGGCTCACCGTTAATATAAATTGTATCGTCTACAATCTGAACCGTCTCACCTGGCAATCCAATAATTCTTTTTACATAGAAATCATAACTAGGTTCTCTCACCGTTGCATAAATTTCATTTAACAATTCTATGGTATCATCCTCAGATAATTGCAATGCCTGTTCTATACTGGTAATGTCTACATCCGATTCCTCTTTCATCACATCTCCGACGGTTTCGACCATAGCCTTTACTTCCGACTTCTTTTTCAAATCCAACTTGTTTTCTACTTCATCATAATCAAGATTTTTCTCAATTTTTTCTGTATCCCATTCTTTTTGTAACACTTCAATATCTGCATCTTCTTTATAATAATGACGGAAAACAATAATATCAAAACGTTGTGGATTACCAAAACGATAAGATAACTTTTCTACCAGAATATTATCTTTATTCTGTAAGGTTCTCTCCATCGATTCTCCGCTTACCTCTGTTCTTTGTACGACATATTTGGGAATTAAGAAAATACAAACAACCGCAATCATTACATATAACAATATTTCAGCTACTGCACTGGCAATACGCTTGGATGTTTTCTTATTTGGTTTTTCCTCTGTCTGCTCATTCTTATTTTCTTCTTGTACCGCTTCTGTCTCCTGTTTTTCATCTGTATTTTCATCCACAGATGGTGTTTCCTGCTCTATCTTATCTTCCTTTGTTTCCTCGCTCATCATCATACTCCTTTCTATCTACTTTACTTTTCCAGCCTGCCCAATTGGCATAATACGAAAACATAGTTTACCACGAATTTGCTTTTTTTTCACAATTCCTAACTCAACATTTCTACTATCTTTACTATTATTTCGATTATCTCCAAGCAAAAAATACTCATCTTTTCCTAAAGAGATGGTATCTCTTGCCATTCCGCCATCCTCAATTTCATCAAATACCTTTATTTCCTTCAATTGCTTGCCATTAATATATACATGTCCTTTTTTTATTTTTACTTTTTCACCTGGCAGTCCTATTATTCTTTTTATATATTGCTGTTTTTGGTTTCCATTTTTTGTATCCACAACCACAATATCATTTCTTTTGGGATCTGCTTTACGATAACTTATTTTTTCTATGCAAATAATATCCCCGTTGCCAAGCGTATCTTCCATAGAAAAACCTGAAACCTGTATCCATTCAAATACAAAATAATGGGATAATATAACTACAAGGGAAACTATCACCAAAAACCATGTTACTCTGGAATGCAAAATTTGTTTTCCTCTACTTCGCAATTTCGTCATCCCCTTTATTCAAATACACTACTATACTGCTATTAAAATGAAGAACTGCCAGCTTCAGTTTTTCATCCACCAGCAGTTTTTTTCTCACACGTTATGACTCTACTCGTCTAAATCGTCCATATCTTCATCTACTTCTAAAACATCTAACATTTCAGGTGCTTCCTCGTGAGTCTCTGCCATTTCTGCCTCTTCATCACCACTTAAAATTTTAATCTTAGAGTTGTTCAATTCATCAATAGCAATGGATAAAGGTTTTTCTCCTTCTCTAACTGCAATTTTAGGCTCTGCAGAATCAATCAACTGTCTTGCTCTCTTTGAAGTAGCAAGCACGATAGAATATCTACTATTTACTACCTTTTCTTCGCCTTCTTCAACCTCACTATTTACTACTTTCATTAAATCTGTATACGATGGATGTAACATATCTTTATCTCCTTTCTATTCTCTTCAAAATAATCATTATTTACAAAATGGTATCTATTATGGATAACAAATCACAAAACAATACCTTTACAAAGCTTTTAATTCACTCTGCATCTTGTCAATCAAAGGTGTAAAATCTTCTTCTGCTTTAAACTTCTCACCCTTTTGTAGGCAGTCAGCCGCCTGATTTATAATAGCATTCATCTGCTCCACACAATCTTCCATCTTATCATTGATTAAGATATAGTCATATTGATTCATATACTGACTTTCCTCTGCGGCACGTTTCATACGTTTATTAATCGTTTCCATATCTTCCGTACCTCGATGAACAAGACGCTGTTTTAATTCAACAGCAGATGGTGGCGTAACAAACAAAAGCAATGCATCTGGAAAACGTTTCTTTACATCTAATGCTCCTTGAATCTCAATTTCCAAAATCACATTTTTTCCTTCTGCTAATTGTTTTTCTACATATTCCTTTGGTGTTCCATAATAATTGTCTACATACTTTGCCCATTCTATCAACTGGTCTTTTTCTATCATGGACTCAAATTCCTGTTTTGTTAAAAAATAGTATTCTCTTCCATGCTCCTCACCAGCTCTTGGAGAACGGGTCGTAGCTGATATAGACAATGCATACGCATATTTTTCAACAATTGCTTTCATCAAAGTGCCTTTTCCAGCTCCAGAAAAGCCTGAAACAACTGTTAATACACCTTTTTTGTTCATACTGTCTTATCCTCCATCTTTTTTGCTATGGTTTCCGGTAACAGCGCAGACAATAACAAATGCCCACTATCCATAACAAGCACTGCCTTTGTTTTTCTACCACAGGTAGCATCTACTGCCATTCCATTATCCTTTGCATTTTGTATCATTCGCTTTATAGGGGCAGCTTCTGTAGCAATTACAGAAATCACCCTGTCTGCATTTACAATATTACCATAGCCTATACTAATATATCTGCTCAAACAACACATCCCCTTTATTCGATATTCTGGATTTGTTCTCTAATCTTTTCAATCTCAGTTTTCAAATCAATTGCCTTGTTTGAAATTTCAATATCATTTGCTTTGGAAAGTATCGTATTCGCTTCTCGATTCATCTCCTGCGTGATAAAATCTAACTTACGACCTACATTTTCTCCAACATCCATGGTCTTTTGCAAATTTATAATGTGACTGCGCAAACGAACTGTTTCTTCATCCACACAAACCTTATCTGCATAAACAATCAACTCTGTAGCCAAAACCGCATCATCTACCTGTTTATCTGCAAGAACTTCGTCTACTTTATTTTTTAACTTTGCTCGATGTTCTTTTAACATCTCTGGTGAACGCTTTTCGATATACGCAACCAACTCCAGCAATTTATCTGTCTTTGCCATAATATCTTCTTTTAAATGCGCTCCCTCGGCTTTGCGGCTATCTACAAATTTCTGACAAGCCTGCTTTACGGCATCCTCTAACTCATGCCAGGTGGAATCTTCATCAATGCTGCACTCTTCCAATGAAAATACCTCTGGATATCGAGACAATTTTGAAATTGTAACATCATTCTCCATCTGCATCTTCCGAGATAATAATTCTAAGTTTTTCCAATATTGTACAGCAATATCCTCGTTAAATTTTACGGATACATTGCTTTGAGAGTAATCTTCATACGTCACAAACACATCCACTTTACCGCGACTTACATACTCTTTTACAATATTTCGGATTGCTGCATCAAAAAAATTCAATCTTTTTGGCAACTTCACTGATATATCGCTGTATCTGTGATTCACAGACTTTATCTCTACAACAACGCTTCGTTCCTCCGTTGATAATTCATATCGACCAAATCCGGTCATACTTTTTAACATATTCTACACTCTTTCATCTAATCTGGTCAACCAAATCTGCTGTCCTTTCATAAGTCCACCCACTTAAAGTAACTGTCATTTGGTCAAAAAATTTACATAATCCTAACATTCTAGCTTATTATAATATATTCATTTACTCAAAGTCAACCTTTTAAATGGTTAAACTACGCCTCTTCTAAAAATGCCATGTAACCTTTCTTTGCCTCGTATATATCTGCCTTACTGGTAATCTCCCATGGTGCATGCATATTTAACACTGCAACTCCACTGTCAATTACTTCCATTCCATACAAGGATAAAATGTAAGCAATAGTACCGCCGCCACCAAAATCTACTTTTCCTAATTCCGCAGTTTGGAAGAATACCTGATGTTTATCCATGATGGCACGTAATTCACCCATATATTCTGCATTCGCATCGTTGGAACCTGATTTTCCTCTGGAACCTGTAAATTTATTAAACACCATTCCTCTTCCAAAATATGCCGCATTTTTCTTTTCAAATGCAGACGCATAGGTTGGGTCAAAAGCTGCACTTACATCGGAAGATAACATTTTTGAATTTGCCAATGCACGTCGCAATGTCAATTCACTATAACATCCCATTGCTTCTAATAATTCTGCTACTGTATTTTCAAAGAAATGAGAACGCATGCCTGTCGCACCCACGCTTCCAATTTCCTCTTTATCCACCAACAAACAACAACTGGTTCTTTTTGCAGCCTTATTTTCCAGCATAGCTACCAATGAAGTATACGCACACACACGATCATCCTGTCCATATGCCATAATCATGCTTCGATCCATTCCAGCCTCTCTAGCTCTGCCCGCTGGAACTACTTCTAATTCAGCAGAAAGGAAATCTTCCTCCTCAAAGTCATATGTTTCTTTTAACAAAGCAAGAATATTGGCTTTTACAGCCTCCTTTTCTTCCCCTTCTATCGGACGGCTGCCAATTAATATATTTAAGTCCTCTCCCTCAATTACTTTATTTGCTTTTTTCTCTAATTGCTGTTGTGACAAATGTACCAATAAATCTGTAATTCCAAAAACGGGATCTGACTCTTTCTCGCCAATCACAACATCAATAACAGTGCCATCTTTTTTTACTACTACACCATGGATTGCTAATGGTAATGTAACCCACTGATATTTCTTTATTCCGCCATAATAATGTGTATCTAAGTACGCAAAATCTTTGTCTTCAAAAAGAGGATTTTGTTTAATATCCAATCTTGGAGAATCGATATGCGCTCCCAAAATGTTCATTCCATCCTCAATCGCATCCGTTCCAATTTGAAACAATGCAATCGTCTTTTTCATACACACTGCATATACCTTATCTCCCGGCTGCAATTGCTTTCCATTTTTTCTATACTGTTCCAAATTTACATAACCAGCCACCTCTGCCTGCGAGACAATTTCTCTAATGCATTCGCGTTCTGTCTTTCCCTTATCCAAAAAGGCACAATATCCCTCTGCTAATTCATTCACCTTTTTTTCTTCTACTTCTGAATAACTTTTCCATGCATTTTTACGTTTCATTTCACTCATCCTCTCTACATTTTTCTTTTCTATACAATCATACACTTTGCTTGCCTGTTTGATCTTACAAATTTACATAAAGAAAAGGAGCCTGCAATAGCTCCTCTCCTCCTTTCGCATCTAAAAATACTTCTTTGAACCCCATAGGTTGCTTTTCTTTAAATCCACATATTCGCTGTATGCCCGATCTAAAATTTGTTTCTCATTGGAAAACTTCAAAAGGTGATATGCCTCATGAAATTTGTAATAACCAGAATCTAAAAAAAATTCTTCTCGTTGTGGTTTGCTATAATAACTATCAGCCATCATTAAATACCAATGAACATTCTTTACTACTGTATCTTGTGGTGTATTGAACGTATATTGACTTTTCCCAACATATTTGATAATAGAAGCGCTAACATCCGTCTCTTCCTTCACTTCTCGGAGAGCTGTCTCATTAAATTCCTCGCCTTCTTCTACCGTTCCTTTCGGTAATACCCAGCCTTCATACTTGTTCTTATAGTTTTTATACAGCAATAAAATTTTTCCTCTGAAAATTACCACACCACCACAGCTCGTTGCCTCAACCATCGCAATTCCTCCTGTTTCTTATTGCATTGCAATACGAATTGGTGTGTATCTATAAACCTAAGCACAGTATAACCCTTTTTTACCCATTTTTCAATAGAAACGATTTAATTTCCCAAATAGGATTGAAAAATTCTTTTTGCGATTGGAACTGCGTATTCACTACCCGTTCCCATTCCTTCTACCACAATGGTTACCGCAATTTTAGGATTATCTGCTGGGGCAAAACCTGTAAACCATGCATGAGAACTGCCAGATGCATCGTATTCTGCCGAACCTGTCTTTCCTGCAACCGCATAAGAAAAATTAGAAAGTGATGTTGCTGTTCCCGAAGAGACAACCTCTTTCATAAAATTCGTTAGCACCTTCGCTTCATCTTCCGTCATAATATTCTCGCTTGTCTTTGGTTCATACTGTCTTACAACAGAACCATCATTATTTTCCAAGTGATCTACGACATAGGACTTCATCATAACTCCCTTATTTGCTATGGCACCTGTCACCATATTCAAATGTAGCGGAGTAATCTGCGTTTTTCCCTGTCCCATTGCCGTATGCATAACTTCTTCTTTATTTGAACTTTTTGACAACACAAAGCTGCTTTTTTTGTATACAAAAGTAGTTGGCAAATCTCTATTAAATAACATCTGCTCATTATTCTTTTTAAATTGGTTTATACTTAACTGGGTACCCAAATATGCAAAACAGGAATTACAAGATTTTGCAAATGCATTCTTCAAATTAAGCGTACCATGCACATGATTTCTATAGCAGTTTACAGTAAAACCATCTTGCGTTTCCGTTCCTTTACAATTATATTGAAACTTGTTGTAATCGCTATGTTCACGAATATATTCCAATGCTGTAAAAATTTTAAAAGTAGAGCCTGGCGGATATAATCCTTGTGTTGCTCGATTGAGCAAACAAGATGTTTTATCTGTATCTTGCACAAGACTGTCCCATTTTACATTTAATGAACTAGGATTTGGATCATAATCCGGTTTGGAAACCATAGCCAGTATCTTTCCTGTAGACGGTTCTGAAACAACAATTGCTCCTCTATAACTTCCCAAGGCATCATATGCAAGCTTCTGCAAATCCACATTTAAGGTCGTAATAGCATTATCTCCTATTGTTTTTTCCCCTTTTAGTCTCAACTGTAAATTCTCTACAGGATTACCGCTTGATGTAAGCAGGTTAAAATTCTCCATCAACTCAACGCCAGTCTTTCCTTCTGTAGAATGTCCCACCACATGAGCAAATATACTTCCATACGGGTAGTTTCTGGTTTCACTTCCATCTGTATTTGTACGGGTTTCTGCCAAAACTTTTCCATCACTGGATAGTATTTTTCCTCGGACAACACGCTGGGCCAACAGATTTTGTCGCTGATTATAGGAGTTATTAATCACATCTTTACTATCTATAATCATAAAATAGAGGAAATATCCAAGCAGTCCGATAAACATAGCTACAAAAATATAAGTAACAACCATTACCTGTCCATTTCTGCTTTTTCTTTTTCCTGCTGCTTTATCATTCGCCTTCGCTTTCTTGCGTCTGATCAACGACATTCTCCTCCACCTCCTTGCTGTTTATAAGATTAATACTGGCAATCGTACAAAACATGAAAATCATACTTAATACAGAACTACCTCCCGCACTAACCAAAGGTAACGTAACACCTGTGGATGGAATAAATTTGGTAACACCACCCAGAGTCAAAAAAGTTTGAAACATAATAATTACGCTAAATCCTAATGTCACAAGCTTATAAAATGTTTTTTTCACTTTAACTGTCACATTTATAAACCAAATGAAACAGATCAAATATACCAAAATTAGGCATATAGAAAAGAATACTCCAAGTTCTTCTGCAATTGCTGCAAATATAAAATCACTTTCCCTAATCGGAATTGTTTTTGGCATTCCCTGGGTCAATCCCATTCCAAACCATCCACCTGTACCAATCGCGAAAAGGGACTGTGCCACCTGATACCCTTGATTATTAATCGTACTCCAAGGATCTCTCCATGCAATGACACGAGTTCGCACATGGGAAAATAAAAAGTAAGCTGCCACTGCTGCTCCAGACCCAGACAATAGACCTCCCAGCAAATACACTGCCTGTCCAGTTGCTACAAATAACATAAACAAATAGCAGATAAAAAAAATAACTGCACCACCTAAGTCTTTTTCCAATACAAGGATTAAAACAAACACTGCTGCCATAGCAGAAATTTTAACAACATTATGAAAATTTAGTGCTTCATGTGACAGAATGGATGCAAAGGCAAATACAAATAAAATTTTTACAAATTCTGACGGCTGTAATACAACTGGTCCAAGTGTAAGCCAGTTTTTTGCCCCATATTTTTCATTACCAAAAAATAAAACAACCAACAAAATAATGACACCAAGCACAGCATAAAACCAACCGTCTAATTCTAATTTGGTATAATGCTCCAATACCCATGGCAAAAGTAAACATACTACCATACCAATTAGCATATAAAGGAATTGGTGCTTTGCGCTATCCAGATTCAGCCGACCAAGCATTACCATACTAATTGAAAATAGCATTTGCATATGACAAATAATCGGTTGATTTTCTCTTTGGTACAGATGTTTATAAACAACTCCAAAAACGATTAAAAATAATAATTCACATCCGTACAAGCCTAATATCGTTGTATTCATTTCATTTAGATAAATAATGGCATATCCCAGAAAATGGAATAAGTACATTATCATTTTTTGCTTTCGAACTAATCTCGCCTTTTTTTTCTTTTTCGCAGCAAAGGTACGAAAACCCCAATAGGTATATAACGCCATTAATATAGCGATAAAATACCGCGACAATTCTGTTATTACAATTTCCAAAATTTACACCTACTTTACTCCCTTTCTAAAATGCCCTGTATGATAAGACGACACTGGACATTTTACCACTTCTCTCTTGTTCAATATATCCGCATAATATTTTATAAGCTGTTCTGACTCCTGTTTTGACTCCGTTAATAAGTCAATGCGAATATGCTCTGGTTTGCAGGAAAGGATTTCATCCATATACTCATGCAATGAAATCGGTTTTGTTTCATAAATCTGATTATAACAAAATTTACAACGATTGAAACTCCAGTATTCCTTTTCAAATTTATCCTGTAACAAAAGTCTCGTCTGTTTTTTTATGCAATGCTTTGTATTTTTATATACACATTGCGCACTTGTCATAATAGCAGGTCGTCCATAGACCATAATATCCTGTCCTTGACAACCGTTTCTTTTCCACTCGGCACCATTTAACTCAATGGAAGCTGTGCTGTGCTCTATTCCATTCTCCTGCCAGAAGATTTTTGCCTCTCGATTGCAAGTATACATATTGTAATCCAATCTTCCCTGCTTATCCGTATAAGGTGCTATCCACTTTTTAAACAACATCACACTTTCATAATTTTTCAGCACAAAACCTGCTACCTGCTCGCAGGATAAAATCTTTTCTAAAATGGATTCGCATTTCTTTTCCTTATACACACTCTGTAACGCATCTGCATAAGCCAGATACTCTTTTTCCCGAATAATAGCAGGAAACATTAGATAACATTTCTTATTCGACAATTGTAGAATATCTAAGATATCCTCCTCATCCATACTTCCCAAATCGTAGAATATCTCGGCTACCGCTTCGATTTGTGCTGCTGCCATCGCCTGTTCCTTTGTTTGAACGGATACCACAATTCCTTTATATTCCGCTTCTCCTGGTTGCTTTGGACATACACTCTCTTTTACCGCAGCTCTTTTATATTGTTCTACAATCTTCTCTTCTAAAGCAGCCAATCCATTTCTTCTGATTTCATTCAGTTGTCCTACTGGAATAAAAACCTTTTCCTCCATTTTTATCTGACAATCTTCCATCTGAAAAATAGTAGTATTTAGTTTACCAAGCTGTTTTTGTATCTTCTCTTTTGTAATTGGCTGGGATTTTGCCCCTTCCACCACTTCTCCGTATACTACGGCTGTACAATTCTTTTGAGATATTGATAACTTTAATGGTTCTCCTTGCTTTACATCCAACAAAAATCGAACTGGGATTTTTCTTTGTTTTTGCAAAATTTCTTCCTGTATTTCCTTTAAAAGAGCATTTCTTCTGGTACGAAATACCTTCGTCCCCACCAAAATATTAGACCCAGGTTTTGTATTCGTCTCAGTATATTTTTCTTTTTTTGCAGACACATCCTCTTTTACTGTATACTCATATAAAACCTGTCCATTCTCTTTTCTAAATTCTAATACATCCTGTGCATAAAGGTCTTGTTCCAGCCGAATCCCTACCCTGTTTTTCTTAACTCTTTCTACTGTTCCGACCAAAACACCACTATGATTTGGGCGAACCATAGACATCATAGAAGGTCCATTTTCCTTAAAAAAGTATCCGTCCGAAAAACCGCCTCTATTGTATAAATCCATCAAACAAGTATAATCATACTCTAATTCTTTTTTATGCTTTTTCATATAAGAAAAATAGTCTTCTCCATATTCTAAATACAAATCGGTATATTTTCGATACAGATAAGAAGTATAAGCGGCATACTCAGGCTTTTTCATTCGTCCTTCTATCTTAAAAGAATCGATTCCTGCATCGACCAATTCTGGAATTTTATCTAAGGTACAAATATCCTTCGGACTTAAAACATAAGGCGCTGTTTTCACCTTTTCTCCCTGTGCTGTCTCCACCTTATATGGCATTCTACATGGCTGTGCGCAACGTCCCCGATTTCCACTTCTGCCTCCAATCATACTGCTCATAAAACATTGTCCAGAATAACAATAGCATAAAGCCCCATGTACAAATGTCTCAATTTCTAAATCTGTTCGTTTTCGCATATTTGTTATCTCGGCTGCACTTAACTCTCTGGAGGTAACAAAACGGGTCACTCCGTACTTCTTTAAAAATTCTCCTCCCTGCTCTGTTGTAAAAGTCATCTGCGTACTAGCATGAAGCGGTAAATCAGGAAAATTGCGGTGTATAAACGAAAGTACACCTACATCCTGCACAATGACTGCATCCAATCCCTGTTTATAAAACGGCTCTAAATATGCAAATAGTTCTTCCTCTATTTCTTCATTTTGAAGCAAAGTATTAACCGTCAGGTAAATCTTCTTATCAAACATATGAACATAATCAATCGCACGAAGCATCGTTTCCCGATCAAAATTTTCTGCAAATGCACGCGCACCAAATCGGTTTCCTCCAAGATAAACTGCGTCACAACCACCATTGATTGCACCGCACAAACTTTCATACGAACCTGCAGGTGCCAATATTTCTACTTTTCTCATGTAATCGTTCCTCTCAAACAAAAGCACATAGGTCGACTAATATTTCTACCGTCGACCTATCAACATACTCTCTATTTTCGTTTTGGTTTGCCACTCTCTAATTCTGCTTCCAACTTGATTATCTTCTTTTGTTCCTCTAAACTCTTGTCCTTCAATACATCTGTCTGGTTCTGCAGCTCTTCTACCTGCGTCTTATACCCAATAATTTCATGACGAAGCTCAAATAATTCCCGATCTTTTTGCGTAATCACATCAGACAATTCATTCACTCGCTGCTGTGCTTTAAAATAATCGTCTGTAATATTAATCTGCATCAGCACATTACGCATATCTGCATCCAGCACATTGTATCCTTCCTGGCTTTTAAATTCAACGTATTTATGATTGATATAAGCTGCTACTCTCTGTAAATATTCATCACTTTCATATCCAGCTAATACATACTGTTTTCCATTGATTGTAACTTGTATATCATTCTTTTGATTCATCGCATTCTCAACCTTTCCAAATTTTATCCGCTCTTAATGTACAAATTACATTATAACGAAAAAAGCGTCTATAATCAACAAAAGATTCACTCTCGATTTATTTCAAGTCCCAAATGTCCATATGCTTTATCCGTTACCATTCTTCCCCTTGGAGTACGGGTAAGTAGTCCTTCCTGCAATAAATATGGTTCGTATACATCTTCAATCGTTCCAGAATCCTCTCCTAAGGATGCTGCCAATGTATCCAATCCTACTGGTCCACCATTGAATTTTTCAATCATTGTCTCTAGGATTCCTCTATCCAAATGATCCAAACCAAGCTTGTCTACTTCCAACAAATCCAACGTTTCATCGACAACCTCTTTGGTTATCTCTCCATTATAACGAACCTGCGCAAAGTCTCTCACACGTTTTAAAAGTCGATTGGCAAGTCTTGGTGTTCCTCTGGAACGCCTTGCAATTTCAGTAGCTCCCTCTTGCGCAATCTCTGTTTTAAACAGTTTTGCGGAACGCATTACAATCTGTTTTAACTCCTCAACCTCATAATACTGTAAGCGTTCAATCACTCCAAAACGATCTCTAAGCGGTGCAGTAAGCATCCCCACGCGCGTGGTAGCTCCTACCAATGTAAATTTAGGCAAATCCAATCGTATCGAACGAGCGGAAGTATCCTTTCCAATTACCACATCTATGGAATAATCTTCCATCGCTGGGTACAATACCTCTTCCACCTGACGATTTAAACGATGGATCTCATCTACAAATAATACATCCCCCTCCTGCAAATTATTCAAAATCGCAGCCATTTCACCAGGTTTTTCAATCGCTGGTCCTGATGTAATCTTGATATTTACGTCCATTTCATTGGCAATGATAGTTGCAAGTGTTGTTTTACCTAATCCGGGCGGTCCATAAAACAGCACATGGTCAAGAGATTCCTCACGCATTTTTGCCGCTTCCATATAAACCTTCAGCTTTCCCCTAATCTTTTCCTGTCCAATATAATCTGACAACAATTTAGGGCGTAAACTATTTTCAATTTTATAGTCCTCGGATTGAAGCTCTGTTGTAATCACACGCTTTTTCATCTTCACACCACCTTATAATAACTTCTTTAAGCTAAGCTTTAACAATTGTTCTGCATCCATATCCGGTGTTACATCAATTCCTCGCACCGCTTTCAATGCCTCTGTCTGAGAATATCCCAATGCAACTAACGCTTCGGTAGCATCCTGTCGAACATTTTGCAATTCTCCATTCTCTTCCATCTGCTCTGTTTCCTGTAATTTTTCCTCAAAGGCATCCTCCAGTTTTATTTTATCCTTTAATTCCAAAACTGTTTTTTCCGCTGTCTTTTTCCCAATTCCAGGTGCCGAACATATGGTTTTTATATCTCCTGCCAAAATTGCAAACTTTAAATCATTGGCAGATAGCACTGACAAAACTCCCAATGCGCCTCTTGGTCCAATTCCATTGACCGTAATCAATAATTTAAACATCAAAAGATCCGCTTTGGTAAGGAAACCAAATAATTGCATTGCATCCTCTCTTACATGCATATAAGTGTGAATTTTTACAGTTTCACCTATGCTCGGTAGCCTTTGTACCATACTGGCAGGCACCATAATTCGGTAACCTATGCCACCATTATCAATCACAATCTGTTCTGGCTCTATCTCTTCTAACTGCCCTTTTATATAGGTTATCATTTTGTGTTCCTCATTTCTTATAACAATGTGGAGAAGACATTTAGGAATGCCTGCATCACCTTCATGCTTGTAGGTCTCGCAAGCCATTGCTCATATGTCACTTCCTCGCATACAGAAAAAGTATCATCAAAGTCCTTACGAATCTTTTTAACGACTTCCTGATTGGAAAGCCAAATACCATTTTCATAATGCAAATAAAAGCTTCGATAATCCATATTTATACTTCCCACAATTGCAAATTCTTCATTTAAAATACATTTTGCATGAATAAATCCCGGCTTGTACTCAAAAATACGCACCCCATTTGCAAGTAAAAATCCGTAATTGTAATTTGTCACAAGTTTTACCGACTTTTTATCTGGAATATATGGTGTAATAATACGCACATCTACTCCACTCTTTACTGCCAATATTAAAGCATCCTGCATATCCTTTTCAATAATCAGATACGGTGTCATCACATACAAGTATTTTCTGGCATACTGTATCATCTGTCCATACACCATTTCGATAGGATTGTGTTTGTTGATTGGTCCATCTGCCAATACATGACAATACACATCATTTTGAGGAAATTTCATGGAAGGACGATATTTTTCAAAATCTTCACATACCTTTTCATTTCCCATTTCCCACATTTGTAAGAACGTTACCGTCATCCACCAGACTGCATCTCCAACCACACGAACACCCGTATCCTTCCAGACACCAAAACGCTGGATCAGATTTGCGTATTCATCTGCAATATTAAATCCCCCTGTATATCCAATATTTCCATCAATGACTACAATTTTTTGATGGGTTCGGTAATTCATATATAGCTTATCTGTATACTTATGAATTGGGTTAAATATCGTAACCTGAAAGCCTTCTTCTCGTAACTCTTTCGCAAAATATTTGTTTGTTCGTATCATTGCGCCAAAATCATCATACATAAATTTGACTTCCACGCCTTCTTTGATTTTTCTTAAACATACTTCATGAATAGCATCCCAAAGTGCGCCTTCTGCCACAATAAAAAAATCTATCAATATAAAACGTTCCGCTTTATCCAAGTCCGCCAGCATACTTTCAAAGGCATCCTCACCCATAGAAAAGTATTGAATGTCATTATTTTTTGTAAGTGGAAATCCTTCAGAAACTAAATAAGCTGACATTCTACTGCGAAATGGATGTTTTTCCTGAAACTCCTGTTCTAATTGCTTATCGTATTCTTTGTATCTATCCCCATGCTCCAGTACCTTCAATAACTTCCCATTTATCTTTTTATTGGTATCCGTCTTTCCCCACAACAAATACATAATCTCGCCAGACAAAGGCAAGGCAAGACAGATTGCAATCCATGCAATTTTATATGCAGGACTCCTCATGTCATTAATAAGTGAAATAATCACAATTAAACTGACAATCTCCAATATAACATAAAAATAAACCGTATATTGATGCAACAAAAAGGGTAGCAGTAATAATAAAAGCATCTGAAATGCAACTATTAAAGCCACAACACATACACGCAGAAAACCACTAAGACTATTTTTTATACGTCCAGTCATACGATTTAGCATTCTTTCTTCGTCAATCACCGGATTGCTCCAATATTTTCGTTTTTCCATACTGTTTTCCCTCCTTTACATGGACTTTTGTACATTGCTTACGCAGGTAAAAAAAATCAAGGGGTACGCAAAGCGCAACCCTTGATTTTATCGTTTTGAAAGATTAGTCAACTGCTACGATTTCTTTTTTATTGTACGAACCGCAAGCCTTGCATACTCTATGTGGAAGCATTAACTCTCCGCATTTGCTACATTTAACTAAGTTTGGAGCAGTCATTTTCCAGTTTGCTCTACGACTATCTCTTCTTCCTTTAGATGATTTATTCTTTGGACAGATTGACATGGTCACACCTCCTCTTATTCTCAAACAAACATTAATCATTAGTTATCTGTTTGTCCAAAATTCTTAAAAATATCTTGAATTGCTAACATTCGTGGATCTCTTCCCTGTTGATCGCAGTTGCAACTACCAGTATTAAGATTTGTACCACAAATATCGCAGATACCTTTGCAATTGTCACTACATAATGTCTGCATTGGGAACTGAAGCATCATTTCCTCTGTAATCAGTGTATCCACATCTAAGGAATACTCCTGAATATACTCTGCTTCCTCCAGTTCTATCCTAGCTTCTTCCCTTTGACCCGAAAAATCAAATTCCTTCTCAAAATCAATCTCAAACGGAACTTGTACCATTTTTAAGCATCTACTACATGGTATCTCTAGACAAACCTTTGCTTTGCAAGTAAGAGAAATCTTTCGCTCTCCTATACATACAACAGAAATCTTTGCATCTTCCTTCTCCGAAAATGCATATGTCTCGCCATACATAGTAAATTGCTCCAAGCCAATTGAAACCTGTGCGTCTTTTCGCTGTCCTACGTTGGACATAACCTCTGATAAATTAACGAGCATAACTACTCCTATCCTATAAAAAACCACACTTCTACTTTTATATCATATTTCAGAAATAAAGTCAATGTCCTTTTTATAATTTTTTCTCTTATAGCAGCCCTTGGCCGCAAAATCAAAACCAATTACTCTACTAAAGCTTTTGTTTCACGGGCAATTGCCAATTCTTCATTTGTAGGGATAATAAATACCTTTACTTTTGAGGATGGTGTTGTTACGCAAACTTCCTCTCCTGTTATCTGGCATTTTTCTTCGTCTGCTTCTACGCCAAGATAACCAAGATAACTCATTACACCCTTACGAACTTCTATCGCATTTTCTCCAATTCCTGCTGTAAATGCAATTGCATCTACACCATTCATAGCAGCCGCATATGCTCCAACATATTTTGCAATGCTATAAATAAATGCATCCATTGTAACTTCTGCCTGCTTGTTGCCTTCTTTTTTTCCAGCTCTCAAATCTCTAAAATCACTTGTAAGTCCTGACATACCTGCAAGTCCTGATTTCTTGTTTAAAATTGTCATAATCTCGTCAATAGACTTATTTTCTTTATGTGCAATAAACTCTATAATTGCTGGATCAATGCTTCCTGAGCGTGTTCCCATAATAATTCCTTCTAATGGAGTAAGTCCCATTGATGTATCCACTGACTTTCCATTTTGAACGGCTGTCACACTTCCGCCATTTCCGATATGGCATACAATAAGTTTAGAATTCTCAAGCTGCAATCCTGCAAGCTCTGCTAATCGTTTGGAAACGAAGCTATGGCTTGTCCCATGAAAACCATAACGACGAACTTTGTATTCTTCATAGTAACGATATGGAAGTCCATACATAAATGCCTTTTCTGGCATTGTCTGATGAAAAGCGGTATCAAACACAGCTACCATAGGTACCCCTGGAAGTGCTTTTTTACATGCATCAATACCGATTAAGTTTGCAGGATTATGTAATGGTGCTAAATCATTGCACTCTGCAATTGCCTTTTCTACTTCATCTGTAATAATAACTGAAGATGCAAATTTTTCTCCTCCATGTACTACACGATGACCAACTGCATTAATCTCTTTCAAATCAGCAATCACACCATGTTCTTTATCTACTAACTCGTCTAACACAAGCTTTACCGCTACTTCATGGTTTGGCATTGCATTCTTCTCTTCGTCTTTTATTTTCTTTCCATCCACTTTATGAGTCAACTGACCATCAATACCAATTCGTTCACATAAACCAGATGCCAATGGTGTCTCTGTCTCTGAATCAATCAACTGATACTTTAACGAAGAACTACCACAATTAATTACCAAAACTTTCATCTACTTTTATCCTCCTGCTTTCTATTTATCGTCCTCTGCGCCTGCCTGAACTGCTGTGATTGCTACCACACCTACAATATCGGTTGCAGAACAACCTCTTGACAAATCATTTACTGGTTTAGCAATTCCCTGTGTCAACGGACCATAGGCTTCTGCTTTTGCCAGTCTCTGTACCAACTTATATCCATTATTTCCAGCATCCAGATTTGGAAATACAAGTACATTCGCATGACCTGCTACATTATTACCAGGTGCCTTAAATGCTCCTACACTTGGCACAATTGCCGCATCCACCTGAAATTCTCCATCCAATTTTACTTTTGGGTATTTTTCTTTTGCAAGGGCGGTTGCTTTTACCACTTTATCTACATCCGGATGTGATGCACTTCCCTTTGTAGAATGGGATATCATGGCTACAATTGGCTCCTCCTGTACTAAAAGACGGAAACTTTTTGCTGTAGTACCTGCAATAATCGCAAGCTCCTCTGCTGTTGGATTTTGATTTAATCCAGCATCAGAAAAAATAAAGGTTCCATTTGCACCATAATCACAATCTGGCACAACCATTACAAACATACCAGAAACCAATTCTGTACCTGGTGCTGTCTTTAAAATCTGAAGGGAAGGACGCAATACATCAGCGGTTGCATGACAAGCACCTGCTACCATTCCATCTGCATCCCCCATCTTTACCATCATAACTCCAAAATGTAAATAATCAGAAGTAAGAAGTTCTCTTGCCTTTTCTGGTGTCATTCCTTTCTTTTGACGAAGCTGCACAAGCATATCAATATACGAATCCAACTTTTCAAAATTCTCAGGGTCTACAATATTAGCTCCCTGTAAATGGTAACCATAATTCTTGGCATCATCCAAGATTGTCTCCTTATTACCAACCAAAACCAAATCCGCAATATCCTCTTTTAATACTTCAGCGGCTGCTTTAATAATTCTGACATCTGCTGTTTCAGGCAGTACAATCTTTTTTTTATTTTTTCTTGCACGTTCTTTAATATCATCAATAAATCCCATTTGTCTCGCACCTTTCTATCATCGATCTATGAAACCTTACTTGCAACCATATAGCTTCTATATCATCATATGACCCAAATTTTAGGAACCGATTTTAATAGCTGCAAAATTTTCATCTTATTTTTTACCATTCCCCATTATAAAGCAATCATTTTTTTCATACAAGACACTTCTTGAAAAAATAAACTATCAAATTGTATCTTTTTAAGTACAAAAGGCGATTACAAAATAACCATAAATTACCACTTGCATTTTGCGTATCATCCGCTCTATCTCTGCGTTCCAACAAAAAACAATGCTACCGTTCCCGGACCAGCATGTGCACCGATTACAGGATCCAAAATCTGTATCAGCACTTCTTTTACTCCATATTTTTCTTTTAACTTTTGTTCCACATATTGCGCATCCTCCAAACAGTCACCATGACTAATAAAAACAGGAGTCTCTCCAGGATTTATCGCTGTTTCCTCAAATTTTTTCAATAATGCTTCCAAAGATTTCTTACGACCTCTGGTCTTTGACATATTGATTAGATGTCCCTCATCATCCACATGAAGAACAGGTTTAATACTCAAAGCAGTACCAACTACTGCGGTTGCCGCAGAAATTCTTCCTCCACGCTTTAAGAAAAATAAGTCATCTACTGTAAACCAATGGCATATGTGTAATCTATTTTCCATAATCCATTGATATACATCTTCTATCTGCACACCAGCTTTTCTCTGTTGGATCGCAAAATAGACCAGTAATCCCTGTCCCAACGCTGCCGCAAGTGTATCCACCGCTAAAATCTTTCTGTCTGGATACTCCTCTTTTAATTCCTCCATCGCAATAGAAACGGATTGAAACGTTCCACTAAGCCCAGAAGAAAATCCAACATACAATACATCTTTTCCTTCTGCCAATAATGCTCCAATCTGCTCCTTTGCCAATGCTGCATTTACCAGAGAGGTTCGTATTGGTTTCTTTTCACGCATCATTTTATAGAACTCAGATAAATCTGTTTTCTTGCCCGGTTCATAACTATAGTATTCTTTATCATCTACAAAAAAGCTTAAAGATAACACAAGAATGTCATTTTCCTCAATTATGTTTTCAGGCAAATTTGCCCCTGTATCTGTTACAATCGTAAAATTCATTTTCATACGCTCTCCTTATTTCATTCAAAATACTCCAAACACAACTTTTATGTTGTGAAAACATAAAATGCTGTATATAATCTATACTATAATAAAAAGCTATATTTCACAACATTTTTTTAGATTTTTAACCGTATATTTATTGCGTGACACAAAAGGAGTTTTTAACTATGAATACCATCGGCATTATCGCAGAGTACAATCCCTTTCACCAAGGACATGCTTATCAAATCCAAGAAGCAAAAAAGCAATTCCATGCGGACAATGTAGTTGTCCTTATGAGTGGAAATTATGTCCAACGCGGCACCCCTGCCATTACAGATAAGTATACACGCACCCGCATGGCACTTTCCGCAGGTGCTGATTTTGTATTCGAGCTTCCTGTTATTTATGCTACGTCCAGTGCAGAAAATTTTGCATTTGCAGGAGTATCCATACTAAATCGCCTTCCATTCATCAATGGAATTTCTTTTGGCTGTGAAACTCCTAATATAAATGACATAAAAGAAATCGCACTCCTTCTATGTCAGGAACCAGATACTTTCAAACAAGAATTGCAATTAGCACTAAAAAGCGGCATTTCCTACCCTGCTGCACGAAAAAAAGCGGTCTTATCTTACTGTCAAAAACAACAGACGATTTTCCAGACGGAAGATACGATAAGCAGCCTTCTATCCAATCCAAATAATATTTTAGCGATTGAATACCAAAAAGCTTTGTTTCGACAGCAATCTACCATTACACCTGTACCAATTTTACGAACAGGAAGCGCACATCACAGCGAAAACATTTCCAATGCGTTTCCCTCTGCTTCAGCTTTGAGAAAGGCATTCCTTACCAAAGACAATTTTTCTGAGATTGCAGAATACCTTCCAAATTGTGTCGTGCCTATCTTAGAAAAGCAGTATCAACACACCTTTCCAATTTCAGAAAATGATTTTTCCAGTCTGCTGTATTATAAGCTTTCTCAGGAAAACGATTATACAAAGTATTTGGATATTTCCGAAACGCTATCCAATAAAATCAAAAAATATTTATCCTATACTTGCGATTTTTCAGACTTTGCTATGACAATAAAGTCCAAAGATTTAGTATATACACGCGTTTGCAGATGTCTGCTGCATATTTTGTTACATCTAACAAAACAAGATTTTATCGAGGAACCACCCTATGTTCGATTACTGGGATTTCGCAAAAATAAAAGTTTCCTTTTAGGACAGGAGACAAACATTCCCATCATCACTAAAGTTGCCAATTCCAAAAAACAATTGTCACCAGAAGCGTTTTCTTTATTTGAAAAAGACATTTTAGCAACACACCTCTATCATCATATCTGCTATGAAAAATATGGAACAATTCTAAAAACAGAGTACGAACAAGGTCCTGTTATCCTCTAACAAATGCGGGTGAGTGTCACGTTAAAGCGTAGCACTCACCCTTATAATAAATCTATAGACAATTGAACAACAGGTTTCTTTCTACTGCATTTGTCAACCACTCTATAAACTTAAAAATCCACAAAATGCCTTTCCTGTATTACAATAATTCTTCTATTTCATCTAACAACTGTTCAAATACCTGTAAAGCAGACTGTACGGATTCCTTTTTGCTCATATCTACTCCCGCTCCTTTTAATAAGTCAATCGGGTCTTTTGAACCGCCACCACGCAAAAATTTATTTACATAATCGTCTACTGCCGACTTTCCTTCTTTTAAAATTTTAGAGGACAATGCAATGGCTGCTGAATACCCTGTTGCATACTGGTACACATAAAACGAATTATAAAAATGTGGAATACGCGCCCATTCTAAGTCAATTTCTTTATCAATCACAGTCTCGTCTCCAAAATAATCTACATTTAACTGATGATACATTTCGGAAAGATTTTGTGCCGTAAGGGCTTCCCCGTTTTCTGCCATCTCATGTGCCTTCCACTCAAATTCGGCAAACATAGTTTGTCTAAATAAGGTAGTACGGAACTGTTCTAAATGATAATTTAGCAAATATGCCCGTTCTTTTTTGTCACTGGTCTTTTCCAGTAAATCGTGAATCAATAATGCCTCATTACATGTAGATGCCACTTCTGCCACAAAGATTTCATAATCTGCACAAATATATGGCTGGGAAGAATTAGAATAATAGGAATGCAACGAATGTCCCATTTCATGTGCTAATGTAAATACACTGTTTAAATCATTCTGATGATTTAGCAGCACGTAAGGGTGTGTACCATATGATCCCCATGAATATGCACCACTTCGCTTCCCTTTATTTTCATATACATCGATCCAGCGACTATCAAATCCCTTTTTCAATAATTTTTGGTATACTTCTCCCATAGGAGCCAGACCTTCCAATACCATTTCTTTCGCCTGCTCAAAAGAAATTTCCTTCTTTTTCTCTTCAACCATTGGCACATACACATCATACAAATGCAATTCGTCCAAATGTAATGCTTTTTTTCTAATCTTCATATAGCGATGCAACAATGACAAGTTTTCCCGTACCACCTGTACCAAATTTTGATACACTGCAATAGGAATATTACTTTCATCCAAAGCCATCGCCAAAGAAGATGCATATTTTCTTGTTTTAGCTATAAAAATATCTTTCTTCACATTGGCAGAATAGGTTGCCGCAAGCGTATTTTCAAATTCCTTATATTTACTATACAATCCTTCAAATGCATCTTTTCGCACTCTTCTATCCTGATTTTGTAACAAAGCACTAAAGCGTCCATGCGTAATTGCTACTTCTTCCTTGTCTTCGTTCAAAATCGTTGGAAAAGATATATCTGCATTGTTAAACATAGAAAATATCGTATCGGAGGAATTTAATACATCTCTTGCACTTGCTAAAAGCTCCTCCATCTCTGCTGACAATCTATGCTCTTTTTGTCGCAGAATTTCTCCAAAAAATCTTTCATATCCTGCACGATCTTCCTCGTTTACCATTTCTAAAAATGCAGTGTATACGGCTTGAAACTGTTCCTCGGAAGCTTCTAAAATTTCTGGTTGAAAAAAAGATACTGCACTCTGATACTGCATCATCAACGTATCTGCACGGTCTGATAACTCCTGATATTTCGCATTGGCTGTATCCTGATGGTATTTTTGATGTGCATAAACATAAACCTTTCCAAACAAAATCCCAGTCTTTACATATAAATTCATAAAGTCAAATAATTTTTTTCCACTCTCGGTTACCGTACCCTTCCATTGTTTTAATGCATCACAGGAAGAAAACACCTCTTTATATGCCTTTTCCCATAATTCATCACTGGCAAATATATCTTCTAACTTCCAGGTATCCTCTACTTTTAATTCGCTTCTTTCTAACACTTGTTGTGCCATCTTAATGCTCCTTTCTAATCACCAAAAATAGCTCTTTGCCAAACTATTATTCTCTTATTTTTTATGCAAATACCGCTATATTTATAAGCTATTCTGACCCATTTTCTTCCATTTCATTCGCATTTTAACATTTTTCAAACACTATCATTATACAAAAAAGAATCCCCTATAACAAGAGTTGCTATAAGGGATTCTTTCTCTATATGCTACAAACATTCTATTTACTTAAATATTCATCAATACCCTGTGCAGCAGATTTACCTGCTCCCATTGCAAGAATTACAGTTGCCGCACCAGTAACTGCATCTCCACCTGCATAGACACCATTCTTTGTTGTCTCTCCATTTTCTTCCTTGGCAACAATACAGCCCCACTTATTTATATCAAGACCATCTGTTGTAGAAGAAATCAATGGGTTTGGACTTGTTCCTAAAGACATGATAACAGTATCAACGTCTAAGACATATTCAGAACCTTCCACTTCAATTGGTCTTCTTCTTCCAGATGCATCTGGTTCACCCAGTTCCATCTTAACAACCTTCATACCACTGACATGTCCGTTATCGTCCACAAGGATTTCCTTTGGATTTCTTAATAAGTCAAAGATAATTCCTTCCTCTTTTGCATGGTGTACTTCTTCCACACGAGCAGGAAGTTCTTCTTCACTACGACGATATACAACATGTACTTCTGCACCAAGACGAAGTGCTGTTCTGGCAGCATCCATGGCAACATTTCCACCACCGACAACCGCAACTTTTTTACCACCTGCAATTGGAGTTGCATAGCTATCATCAAATGCCTTCATCAAATTACTTCTTGTTAAATATTCATTTGCAGAGAATACTCCATTTGCATTTTCTCCTGGAATACCCATAAACTTAGGAAGACCAGCACCTGATCCGATAAATACCGCATCAAATCCTTCCTCTTCTAATAATTCATCAACGGTAGTAGCCTTACCAATTACCACATTTGTCTCTATTTTAACGCCAAGCTTCTTCACGTTTTCCACTTCAGCAGCTACTACTGTGCTCTTTGGAAGACGAAATTCTGGTATACCGTAAGATAATACTCCACCTGCTTCATGCAATGCTTCAAAAATAGTAACGTCATAACCTTTCTTTGCTAAGTCTCCTGCACAAGTAAGACCAGCAGGGCCAGAACCGATGACAGCAACTTTCTTGCCTTTCTTTTCTGCATCTGCCTTTGGTGTAACACCGTTTTCTCTTGCCCAGTCAGCAACAAAACGTTCCAACTTACCAATAGAAACTGCCTCACCCTTAATTCCACGCACACATTTGCATTCGCACTGTGACTCCTGTGGGCAAACACGTCCACAAACGGCTGGAAGTGCAGAATAATTGCTGATTACATCGTATGCTTCTTCTAGATTTCCTTCTTCTACCTGCTTGATAAATCCTGGAATATCGATATTTACTGGACATCCAGTAACACATCTAGCATTTTTACAATTCAAACAACGAGAAGCCTCTGCTTGTGCTTCTTCTAAATTATATCCTAAACAAACTTCTTCAAAGTTTGTAGCTCTCACTTTTGGTTCCTGTTCTCTAACAGGAATTCTCTTCATAACATCTACTTCAATTGCCATTTTAATCTCCTTTCTGTCCACACACCTTGCAGATTAGTTTCCGCTACAACCACAACCACCGTTTTTATGTGTGTCACCTTCCTGAAGTTTAAGCATAGCTCTTCCTTCTTCACTCTTGTACATCTGCTGTCTCTTCATTGCCTGATCAAAATCAACCAAATGACCATCAAATTCTGGTCCGTCTACACATGCAAACTTCACTTCGTCACCAACAGTAAGACGACATGCACCGCACATACCAGTTCCGTCTACCATAATTGGATTCATGCTGACAATTGTAGGAATGTCTAATTCCTTTGTCAATAAACAAACAAATTTCATCATGATAACAGGTCCGATTGCAATTACCAAATCATAAGACTTACTTTGATTATTAATCAAGTCCTTAATCTGGTCATTTACATTTCCCTTAAAACCATAAGAACCATCGTCTGTACATACGTATGTATTCTTAGCTACCTGTCTCATCTCATCTTCAAGAATAATCAAATCTTTATTTCTTGCACCAATAATGCAGTCTACATCATAACCCTGCTGCTTCATCCATTTTACCTGTGGATATACTGGAGCAGTACCAACACCACCTGCAACAAATAAAATCTTCTTTTTCTTTAATTCTTCCGGATCTTCGTCAATCAATTCTGATTTACAACCCAAAGGACCTACAAAATCACGGAAACACTGTCCTTCTTCATACTGTGCCATCTCAGTTGTAGATGCACCAACTGTTTGAAAAACAATGGTAACCGTTCCTTGTTCACGGTTATAATCACAGACTGTCAAAGGGATTCTCTCGCCTTTCTCGTCCATTTTAACAATTACAAACTGTCCAGGATAGCAATGTTTGGCTACTCTGGGTGCTTCTATGTCCATTAAGACGATATTATTCGCCAACGCTCTTTTTTTAACAATCTTATACATCAATATACCTCCATCTTTCCACTTGTATATAGCTGTTTTCCACTCGTTTTCGTTTCACGGCCAAAAACGATAAAATTTTGCAATATAAGTGACATTATAACCCATTTTTTTTTAAAAGTCTAGGCAATTAATGGCAATTTTTACTTTTCTATCGTTTTTATCTTCCGTTAAAGCCTTGTATTGACAGGCTTGCAATAAATTTGCAAACAAAAATTCCAGTATATTCCATGACACTTTCATGTCATTTTTGCAGACTTCTACTCGCATTTTTACAAACTTAACTCGTCTGTGTATCTATATAATTTTTCTCGCAAGCGCTCATATTTTTTGTAGATTTGAATCAATTCTCCTTCAGAAACCTCCTTAGCAGCCTCATATGCCTCTTTTAAAATATGCGAATCCTGAAATACATCTGCCATTTTAAATTCTAGCAATCCACTCTGCCGTATTCCAAACAAGTCTCCCGGTCCACGAAGTTTCAAATCCTGCTCTGCAATCAAAAAACCATCATTTGATTTTCCCATAATCTCCATACGTTTTTTTGTTTCCTTGCTCTCATGACCTGTCATAAAAATGCAATAGGACTGATATTTTCCACGTCCAACTCGACCACGTAACTGGTGAAGCTGTGCAAGACCAAACCTCTCACAATTTTCGATCAACATGACCGTTGCGTTGGGAACATTAATTCCTACTTCTACTACAGTTGTAGAAACTAATACCTGTATCTCTCCTGCTGCAAAGCGCTCCATAATAGCATTCTTTTCCTTCGGTTTCATCTTGCCATGTAAATATTCAATTTGGATACTCATAGGAAGGACACTACGCAATTGCTCTGTATAATCAATTACATTTTCAGCCTCCATATTTTCGCTTTCCTCTACCATCGGACAAATCACATAAGCCTGTCTGCCCTCACGTACCTGCTTATCAATAAATGCATAGGCATTGGGACGATAACCAGTATTCACCACGCAATTTTTAATCGGAAGACGATTTCCCGGTAATTCATCAATCACCGTCAAATCCAAATCGCCGTATAAAATAATCGCCAAGGTTCTCGGAATCGGTGTGGCACTCATAACTAATATATGTGCTTCATTGCCTTTTCCTGCAAAATTTTCTCGCTGTTTTACCCCAAATCGGTGTTGTTCATCCGTAATAACAAGCGACAAATCGGCATATTCTACCTTTTCCTGTATTAACGCATGTGTACCTATCACAATATCAATTTCATGCTCTTTAAGCGCTTTATATACCTCACGCTTCTCCTTGGCCGTCATGGAACCAACTAAAAGAGCAATCCGAATCCCAAAAGGAGATAACATTTCCTGAAAACTTTCTAAATGTTGCTTTGCCAATACCTCGGTAGGTACCATAATAGCTCCCTGATGTCCATTTTTTGCATTAAAAAGAAGGGCAAGTATTGCTATAATTGTCTTACCAGAACCTACATCTCCCTGGATCAGGCGATTCATAATGCCTTCTCCCATCAAATCGTTCTGAACCTGCTCCCAGGCTCGAAGCTGCGCTTTCGTTAGTTTATAAGGCAAGGATTCTAGTAACTGCTCACACTCCTTTACAGCCTTCATCTTATATGCGTTTTTTCGTTTTTCCTTTTTCTCTTTTAGCTGGTTTAATGCCATTACAAATAAAAAAAACTCATCAAATACAATTCTTCTTCTGGCATCTATCATTTCTTCTTTATTTTTCGGGAAATGGATCCCTCGCAATGCCTTTTTACGCTCTATTAAATGATACTTTTTACGCAAATCTACAGGCAGATAATCCGTTTGTATCTCCCCTTCCTTCAACACATAGGCAATTGCTTTGCTGATGGCATGATTGCTTAAACCAGCCGTTAAAGAGTATACAGGCTGCAATTTGTTTAAATTATTATAAAACTGTTCTTTTGTGAGCATTTGTGGTTGTTCTATCACCAATACCCCGTTTTTTCGTATTACTTTTCCTCGAAAAATGTAACGTGTCCCAGAATGCAGGGAAGACATAACAAAGGGCATATTAAACCAAGTAAGTCTCACAATTCCGGTTCCATCCTGGATGCTACAAGATAAAATTTTTAATTTTCTAACCTTTCGCATTTTAGGAAGGCTATCCAACACACCTTCTACTGCACAAACTTCCCCTTCTACCAACTCTCTAATCGGGCAAATAGGCTTATATACGTCATAATTTCTCGGATAATGCTCTAATAAGTCACCCACTGCATTAATATTTAATTTTTGATACTTCTGTTGTGCCTTCTCTCCAATTCCCTTTATGGAAAGAAGGGAGTCTGTTTCCCTCACATCCTCACACTCCTTTTCGCAAAGAAAAGAGCTATTTGCAATATATGCAAATAACTCTCCCTCTTTTATCTATCTGTGTAGGATTACTCTACTGATAAAATATAATAATATACCGGCTGACCACCAAACTGTACTTCTACTTCTACCTCGGTGTAAGTTTCTTCAATCAATGCTGCCAACGCATTTGCATCTTCCTCTGTCACTCCATCGCCATAGAATACAGATACCAGTTCAGAATTGTCATCTATCATATGAGACAGTAATTCCAAAGTAGTGTCTTTGATATCCTTTCCAACAGCCTCAATACCATTTTCCCCGATACCCATAATATCATCAATATGAATCTCTTTTCCATCAATCACAGTGTCACGAACCGCATAAGTTACCTGACCAGATTTTACATTTGCAATATCCTCAATCATTTGCTGCTTGTTTTCTTCTGGAGTCTTGTCCTCCATAAAATTAATCAAAGCAGTAATTCCCTGTGGAATTGTCTTAGTTGGAATTACCACAATCTCTTTATCTTCCGTCAACTCTGCTGCCTGCTCTGCCGCTAAAATAATATTTTTATTATTTGGAAGAATAAAAATCGTATCTGCATTTACTTCATCAATCGCATTTAGCATATCTTCTGTACTTGGGTTCATAGTCTGTCCACCTTCAATCAGATGATCAACACCTAATCCGGTGAAAATCTCACTCAAACCTTCTCCTACCGATACACTGATAAATCCATATGACTTTCTTGGTTCAGAAGCTTTCTTTTGTTCTGCCTCTGCTGATGCCTTCTTTTCTGCTTCTTTAATTACCTTTTCTGTATGCTCCAAACGCATATTATCAATCTTCATATTGCTAAGAGCACCATATGTGAGTGCCTTCTGTATTGCAAGTCCCGGATCATTTGTATGCACATGTACTTTTACCACTTCATCATCCGCAACTACAACTACACAATCACCTATACTACTCAAATATCCCTTAAACTCAAGTTCATTTTCCTGTGTAAATTTATTTTCTAACAAGATAATAAATTCAGTACAATATCCGTATTTAATGTCTGCTGTAGAAACTTCACTAGAATCCATTGCCGATGCAATCTTTTTGACCGGCTCTGCTTTTAGACTCTCAAAGTCAATTTCCTTGCCCATTAATGCATCTACGCAACCTTCTAATACTGTAACAAGACCCTTTCCACCCGAATCCACAACACCTGCTTCTTTTAATACTGGAAGCATCTCTGGTGTCTGATCTAACACTTCATTCATGTATACAATTACCTGCTGGCAAAACTCTTGTACATCTTCCATTGTAGAAAGTTCTTCTGCCTTGTCTGCACCACCCTTGGCAACTGTTAAAATGGTTCCTTCTTTTGGCTTCATAACTGCCTTATATGCAGTCTCTACTGCCTTTCCAAAACCTCTTGTCAAAACTGGAACCGTAAGTTCTGTCTCTCCGGCAATTCCTTTTGTAAAACCACGGAACAACTGAGACATAATAACACCAGAATTACCTCTGGCTCCTCTTAAAGAACCGCTGGAAATCGCCTTTGATAAATTTTCAATTGTAGGCTCCTCAATGGAAGCCACCTCTTTAGCCGCAGATAAAATAGTCAATGTCATATTAGTTCCTGTATCTCCATCTGGAACCGGAAATACATTCAACTCATTAATATATTCTTTTCTTGCTTCAATGTTCTTTGCACCAGCAATGAACATCTTCTGTAGCATTGCCGCATCAATCGCTTTGATACTCACAATCTTATCCTCCTTAATCCACTACTCTTACACCTTCGACGAATACGTTAATCTTCTCTACTTCCATACCGGTGAATTCTTCTACTTTATATTTTACGTTTTCAATTAGATTTTGGCAAACGGCTGTAATACTTACACCGTAGGCAACAATAATGTGCAAGCCAATTTTTAATTTATTGTTTTCATCCACAACAACATTTACTCCATGACTCACACTTTCTTTTTTCAGTAATTTTACTAATCCGTCTTTCATATTAACCGATGCCATACCAACAATTCCAAAATTTTCTACCGCGGCAGAACCCGCATATTTTGCCATAACTTCGTTGTCAATAAGCACTTCTCCATTATTATTTGAAATATGTCCCTTCATAATCTATACACCCTTTCCTATCTTAAAATATAGTCAGAAGATGGGGGTCTCCCTAAATCTCAACTGATTTCACACATTTGTCCTCTATTATTCATAACTGTGAATAATAGAGTTTATTATTTAGTATAACTGATTTTTTCTATTATTTCCACCCTAAAAGCAATTTTCTTAATGAAAAAGTGTGCTATCTTATTCATGCTTTTCCATTTTCTTCATATATTAATAACAGAGCACCACTTAACTACGCAAAAGAGGCTGGTATAAATTATGAAACAAATGCTGGGTTTTATCTTTTTTTGGATTGCTGTCGGAATGACTATTATGTTATTTTTATCTGATTTATTTTGGTCTATTGTAATTATCTGCATATTACTAATCTGCGCATATAATCTGTTTTTCTGTCCATAAGGATATGTTCAGAATACATAAAACTTAAACACAGTGCTTTGATGGTTGTCATGTAATTCAAAAAGAAAACCCGGTTCAAAGAACCGGGTTTTCTAAGCATTATGCACGCTCTACTAAACCTGACTTAAGGCAAGAAGTACAAACATACATCTTCTTTGCAGCACCATTAACCTTAACCTTTACAGATTTTACGTTAGATTTCCACATCTTGTTATTTCTTCTATGTGAGTGACTCACCTGGATACCAAAGTGAGCTCCTTTTTCACAAATTGCACATTTAGCCATTAAAAGCACCTCCTTACGCTTATTGTGCATTGCTATAACGCTATGCACCAAACAAAAATCATTTTATCAAAGATTATAATAAATTGCAAGCAGAAATTTATATTTTTCTTCATATCCCATCTTTACAGCAAATTAGACCTCTTTATTCCTCATTTTCTCCTGTAAAATCGGCTGTATAATCTGTATTTTCTTCCTTTCCAGAAAGGAACTTGTTTACAAAATCAGGAACCATATCCAAAATTTTCGTAAGTCCGTCTTGCTTTTTCACATTCACAAGTTTAACAGAACCATTTTGAATCACCAATACCGCACTAGGCTGCATAGACCCTCCCATACCACCGGCTGCTCTATCTTTTTTTCTTTCATTATTGGCAAATGCCCCAGCACCTACTCCAAAGCTTACATCAACCAAAGGAACAATAATTGTTCCATCATCAAACTTTACAGGTTCTCCCACTACTGTTTTTGTAGACATAAATCCATCTAAGCCCTTAAATAACGTCTCTACTGTCTGTCCCATATTATTATTTTTACTATCTGCCATTATAAAACCCTCCTGATTTCTTCAAAATTACGTTTTAATGCTTTAAAAGCTTCATTTCTCCAAACATGTATCACAATCCTCAAAAGAGTTGCCACACGTATTCTTCCTTTTGCCTTCAGATTGCCTTCAAAAATTTCCTGTTCAAAATCCGGTTCTATATTTGGAAAGGTTCCTACTACTCCACATAATACCGCAAGTATCCCCAATGCCTTTCCAGTCTCTGCCGGATCTTCCAGCCCAAACCGTATCCAACCCTTCCATTTTTTAGGCCAAATATGTGAAAAAGCCTTTTTCCCATGCTCCAGTAACACCCGCATTCCAGCATGGTTTTCATTCGCCGCAAAAAAATCTGCAATATGCCTTATTTTCTTCTGCACTTCTTCCTCTTTGTGAAGGAAGCCGTTCCACATCATTTTTGCTTTGTGATATAGCTCCACTATCTTATCTATACAATCCTGCAATTTTCTTTTTATATTAAACTGTCTCTTTTTTTTCTTCTTTACTACTGCCTTTTTTTCTTTTTTTACTTCCTTAGCTTTCTTATCTTCCACTCTTTGTTCTATTTTTTTTATTTCTAACTTTTTATCATTTGGTTCCTTTTCTTGTGGAATTTCTTGTATTTCTTCTTTTTTGGTATCGATATTCCCAACACTATCGTTTTTTATATTCTTTGTTTCCGACTTATTTTGTGCCTGCTGTGTCTCTTTTTCTTTTATTACCTTTTTCCTCACAGGCTTCTCTTTATAGGTTTTACCATCTTTAGAAAATTCATTCTCAGACTTTGTATCTGACTCCTTTTCTTCCTCGTCCATTTCTTTTTCTATCTTCTCGCTCTTTTTTATCGGTATCCCAAATACCCGAAAATAGTAGTTTAGATTTTCTTTATACTCGGCTCGAAAAGAAAGAATGTGTAACAACCAAGTGGTACGAATACAACCTTCTATTTCATTGTCAGCCTCTTTTTTCAACTCAATCGAATAGCGAAGAGGCACAAACAAAATAAGCCCAATGCCTAAAAGAAACAATCCGAAAAGAACAAGTAAAATAATACCGATGATTTTTAAAATCATCAAAATTATATGCAATGTGCCCCACTCCCCTTTCTATCCGTCAGCCGAAATTTTTCCCTGTGATTTCTTTCCATAATACGATTTCACATCAAATCCTCCGGTCTCACGATATATTCTTGTTATAATCGCTGCCGCCATAATCATTGCCTGTTTTCTACTAGATGCCAATCCCAAAATAAAGCAGGACTTCCTTTTGTAATATGGAAACAACAATTCATTGACATTCATAATATCTAACAAATTTTCGGGGTTTGAGGAAAATGCAACACAAAAAACCGGATATTGAAGCTTCTCTTTTTCAATTTTTTCTTTTATGTGTTGCACCGTATGTTTTGTAATTCCGTCCAGATACAAACTTTCAAACCACTCAACCATATTCTATCCTTCCATAATAGCTTGAATCACGTTCATACTTGCCTGACGCTCTGCATCATCCTGGCAACGTTCCAACGCCTCACGAATGTATTCTTCCACCTCTTTTGACGAAGTGAAAAATACTGGAAACTTACTAATCGTAGCCGCTATCACTGCACGATTGATACACATTTCATTTTCAGCAAACTGTGTCTTTAATTTTTCTAGTAACTGCTGTGTCTGCTCTGCTATATATGCCTCATCCGCAGTTTTTTCTTCCTCTTCTTCATTAAATTCAATAAATGTACCAGAAGCTGCCAAAAGCTGCTGGATTGTATCCAATTTCACAAAATCTTCTATCAGATTTAACTGTTCCAACTTCTCTCTATGACTAATCTGAAGGTCTACTAATACTGTTTCCAATTGCAGCATATCCTCCACAAGTTTCTCCTGTTTTCCTTCTGTAAGTACCAACTTCTCATCCAGACTGTCTGGAACCCCTTTCCAGTCTCCATCCTCAAACAAACCAGAAATACATTGTAGCATTTCTACACAAGCTTTATCGCTTGCATCTGTTAATGGCTGTCCATCTTCTGAAGTCAAATAACAATATAAGCTATTTAACACACTCTCAATTTCCACATACAAATCAGCCACTTCTGAAATGTATTCTGCTGTTTCTTCTAACTCATCATATGCTTTGTGGAACTCACTTTCAGACAAGTCAGCAAATTTCATCTTGCCTAATCGTTCTGTAAACTCTTTTACATCCAGAAAATACTCTTCTACTCCATCCGGTTCATATAACATCGCACTGGTTTCCAACATATAAATATAACGGTCCACTGCGGATCGATCCGAGTCTTTATAGACAGATAAACTATTTTCAATCAATTGAAAATACTTTGAACGTGCCATTCGAACTGGCAACTCTGCCAAAATTTCTTTTATACTCTCATTGATTACCACGTTATCTTTTCCACTAAAAATATATTGATACACCTTTTGCACAAACGTATCAATATCTGCCATTGGAAACTCTTTTTCGTATTTCAATTCAATACGGTTAATCACATGCTCAAAAATTTGCAGCTTGTCCGTATACATTGTTAATACCTTCATTTTTCGGATTACATCACTTCTTGTAGCCACAAGTAGATCAATCTTTTCTTGCTTTTCTTCTGCTGTCAGTGACTCTCCGCAAAATGTATCTTTTACAAGTTGATTGACAACAGAGATTGTCTCCTGTAAATATCCATTTTCCTCGCCTGTCTTTTCCTGTAATGTTTCATAAAGCATGTAATACTCTAACGTAACATGTAAAACCGATACCTGATTGTACAAATCAAACAATATATTTTTATAGGCAGGAATATTTTCATCTAAATCTTTTCCTTTATTTATTTTTCTTACTAAATCTTTTACCTGACTCATATGTGTTTTCTCCTTTTCCATGCACTTAACGTTTATTATAGCAGTATTTACCAAAAAAGAAAAGCTTTGAATCAGAAATGCCCTGCGAGAATCGCTTCTCACAGGACATTTAATCATCTTTTATACAGATGCTAATTGCCAACTGCTAAACCAACGTAAAAATTTCTTTACATAAGTTACATCAATCGGATAACCGGAAATAACCGGATAGAACATAATAAATAATCCAATCGCACAAGCTGCATAGATTATGCAAGCAAGTTTTACATTTTTCCTTCCCTTCTCAGTCTTACAAGACTCATACAAATGATACATACAGTAACCAATCATAATCGTAATAAATGGTACACTTGGGAAATAGTGATAAATAAATGTACAACGAGCTACGCCCATCCATGGTGTAAGCTGTGCCATATAAGCAACGCTTAAGAAAATTCCATTCTTATCCTTATAACGGATACTTCTATAAAGCACATAGGCAAATGCTGGAATACCAGCCCACCAAACAAGTGGGTTACCAAACGCACTGATATTTCCCTGAATTGCACCAGATACGCCTTCTACTGCTGGCTTAATTGTTGCCGTATAATACCAGATTGGTCTCTGCATGATTGGCCACTGGTACCAAGTAGAAGAAAATGGATGAGTAGCATCCAATTTAGAATGATAATTCCACATATCAATCTGATTTTTAATCATACGCTGAATCAATCCCATATCCTGTCCATTGTTAAATGGAATGTATGATAATGTATAAATCGTTCCCGGTATGATAATAAATGCTAACACACAAAATGCTAATGTCTTAATCAAATTTTTACGAAAACTCTTAATTATCACTTCATTTTTAATGCCGTTCGTCTCTTCCTTTGGATGTAACCACGCATAATGGTATTCCATATACCGTCTAAACACAACAATAAAGAACACAATCGCCAAACCAATACCAGCATATACGCCTGGCCATTTACTTGCACAACCAAGTCCCATGAAGATACCACTAAACAAAAGCGGTACAAACGTCTTTTTCAACGGTGTATCATAAAAACTCATACAATAATACTGATACATAAAATAGAACATCAGTATGATAAAGAAGGTAACATACACATCAATTGTTGCAATACGTGTCTGTGTAAAATGCATAAAGTCTGCGGCAAACAAAGTTGTTGTAAATGCTGCAAGCCATCCCTTCTTAAACACTTTTCTTGAGAACATATAAAAAATTGGCAACATAGCAATACCAAACAAAGTACCCATGATACGCCATCCAAATGGACACATACCAAAAATACGAATACCAATAGACATAATAAATTTACCCAATGGTGGATGAGTCCATTCATAATTGTACAAATTCTTTGTCATCTCATATGCCGTTCTAGCATGATAAATTTCATCAAAATATGTACTATTGCGGAAAGTTGTAATATCCGGGTATTTTTTCTGTTCATCAAACAGATTTGCATAATCCGCTGCATTTACAGGTTGTACAGAATTTCCCTGTTCATCAAAAAATACAAGTTCATTGATTACTGTTTCGTTGGAATTACAACGAAGTCGTACATAAGGCTGTGTGACTGAAATATCTGCTGACGCCCAACAAAATACACTACTCATTGTAAATTTAGATGCCTCTCCACCTAAAGATGCCACATCCTGTGAATTTACAGAAACAGGTGTCCATGTAACATTATCTGCACTTTCTTCCAAATAAAATTCACGATTTTCGTATCTTCCATCAAAATATGCTAACTTAGTTAAATTTGATGTTTTATTTGTAAAGTCAAAATATATAGTATCACCCTGTGTATAAGTTTCCCAGTAAGTCTGAGGTGCATCCTTATCTCCCAAATTAAACAGAGCAATAGCGGCATACACAAGTGTAATGGCAGCAATCGCAATCCAGTCAAACTTTGTCATCTTCATCTTGCTTTGACTTTTTCTAGGCTTCCAATCTTTCCAGTATTCCTGTATCTTCATCAATATACCGTCCTTTTTTATTCCATGTAAAAGATTCTCCTCAACCGTTTCTTCTGCCTGACCTCTTTCTAAAATCAAATCTTTTATGAACACCACAATAATGCAAACAAAAAGAAGTACATGTAAAACACCAATTACTCGTGGAAACTTTGCATGCCAGTCAAATTTATCCGGATAATACTTAAAAGCATGCCATATATTATTAACCTGTGCTATCGTTAATCCCATAAATATAAAAAGGTATTCTTTTCTTGGCTTGTACAAAAATGCTAAAATCAAAAGTACAAAGATTGGGAACATATACCTCTCATGTACACGGACTGACATAGTAAAGAAACCAGCCGCTATAAATGCACCAATTAGGAAATATTTACTTCCATTTTCTTTCTTTCGATTGATATAGCAAAAGATTGTTGCCACCACCACAAGTAAAATAATAAATATAGTTCCCCATTTAGCGTAACTCATCCCTAAAGCTGTTTCATCCTGACTATGCCAGTTTAAACCAAACATCTCCCAGAAATTATAAGCATTTACAGATGCATACTCATAAGAACTCATCGTTCCCGTATAGAGAGCAAGTACACCCAACAACATCTGAAACAGCTTAACAAAGAAGTTACCTGTTGCTGCAGTCAATCCAACAGCCGAAACAGGAAGCCATGTCTGTGTGCCATTTGTAAGCGTATTAGCAGCAAAAGTAATCCAATACTGATCAAAACGAAATGGAATTGTACAAGCAAACATTAATAAAATAGCAAGTATTCCAAAACCAAGTTCCTTAAAGAAACGTTTCACAGAAAAATTATTTAAGATAACCTGATCTAAAATTCCATAAATCAAAACCGGTGTTAATACTAACGCCTGCGGTTTCATCAATATACTGATTGCAAATACAAAATAAGACGGAATCAACTTATGCTCTGCAATCAATACGACCATCAATGCAATAAAAAATGTAAATACAGAATCCACCTGTCCCCACATAGCAGAATCAATCAAAATAACCGGATTGAACAAATAAAATGCAGAAAGAAGCAGGGAAGCTCTTTCATCAAAATACTTGCGAGCCACTTTATAAATCAATGCACAAGTTGCTAAATCAAACAATATTGCAGGCATCTTCACTATTATAGTAGAAGTAGCCAAAGATGGTACCATATGGCGGAACCAACCTACAATCCACAAAATATAAATATATCCAGGCGTATAATCTGTAAATCGATCCTGTATATTATAGTATTTTCCTAAACCATCCTGATATGCCCAGTCTGACCAATAAGAAAAGCAATTCATATCCGTCTCATATCCCGAATCAATCTTTGCTAAAATAAATCGAATCAGCAACCCAACAATCAATAATATAGCCAAATTTAGCCAATTGATTGTCTTATTTTGCTTCACTCCCATTGTTACTGTCTTTTTGTTCAATATCATAGTAATATACAGAACAAATATCGCAAGCAAGTATACAATGGTAAACACATTTACCAGTCCCATTTTCATCCTCCATTCTGCGTACTACGCAAAGTAAATATATTATTTTTTCACATGTTCATGTGTAAACAAATGATCGCTACAATATTCATAATTTCCATCACATTTTGAACAGAACCGAAATTCTAAATTAGGATTATCCAATTCTGTCCTACCACAGATTGCACAACGATGTCTTGGCTCTCCTGCTTTTGTCGAAGCGGTACGCACCTGTTTGTGAAATTGTCGTCTTCTCTTCACTTGTGCCATAGTTGGTCTTCTTGACTTCCATGACCAAAGTGCAAACAACAGGAAGTTTGCCATACTAACTAACATTGCAGTTCCCAGTACATAAGCTCCTCCTGCAAAATTTGTAATAATATTAAATGCAAGAATAACGCCATACAAATATCCAAGCCATTTTACTTTTAAAGGAATGACCATCATAAATAGTACCTGCACATCTGGGAACAAAAATGCAAATGCTAAAAACATAGATTGGAATATATAATCCAGTCCAATATACTGTATACCTCCAGCCGAAATACTTGCATATGGTATAGATACTCCAAGCAAGTTCTTATAGGAAATATATATAATCAATGCGGCAATAATATTAAACACGATTCCACTAATGATATATAAGTTGAAACGAAAACTGCCCCATGCCTGTTCCAGTGCATTTCCAATCATATAATACAAGCTGACCTCAATAATCAAAAAGAAAAATGATAAAAACATACCTGAACCGCTACCAATCGCATATGGCGCCATAATAAAGGTAAGTAGTCTCCATATCTGTCCTTTTGCCACCATGTCAAAATCCAGTGCCAGATAACTCCCATAAAATCCTGGTACAATCAGTTCTAACAACGTACCAATTACATACAATCCAAGAATATACTTTATCAAATTTGGTATTGCATATTTGCCGAATTTTCTTTCAAAATTGTTCAGAAACTTCATCCATTCACTCCTTCTTTCTCTTTTTTAGCCTTTCCTGCCATTCCATTGTCATGTACTTTTTATTACTTCTATTATTATGTACATACAATCCTTTCTATTATACAATTTATAAAAATTTATGTCAACGAAAGAAGGTACTAAAATACCATAAGAACTCTTTTCTTAAAAATAAAAAAACAGCGGCAATAAGCTTTTCAACTTACTACCACTGTCCTCTTTAGTCTAATTTGAATTGTGCACGACGCATAATACCGCCATACTGATATCCTTTTACTTTATACTTTCCTTCTCCTTCATAACTATATGCATAGATTTTGAATTTCTGAGAAGCTTGATGTTCCAATACTGCTCTTGGATACTTTATCGTATAAGTTATAACACCAGAATCAGAGGCCAGATCAGACTTCTTTATTTTCCAAGCTTTGTGTGTCTCCCCGTCTTCCTCACTGGTAATCGTAACTGGAGAAAGCGTATTTCCATTCTGATCTACCAAAGTATATCCATCTGACACTTCTTCGTACTCTTCGCCTTTTTTTCCCTGTACTGCTAAAGAAACATACACGAACTCAGCTTTCGTACTGTCATCATGCGCATAAAACTCTACATCTTCTGTCTTATTAAACTCTTTGTCTTCAGAATCTGCATCTACATCAGCATATACAACATAACAGTCTTCATCCCCCTCTGGAATATTAAATCCATTTGTAATTTCCGGTTGTGGTCCTTCTACACCAGCACGTAGCGCAGCGATCATAGTATTGATAAACAATTTTTTCTCAAACTCTGTCATTTCACTAAGTTTGGAATGTCCAACACCTGTATAGGTAACATTTCCCTTATTATAAATGTAATAGTTATTTGCTGCATCATTTGGAGATGCACTATACCAGCCTTTTCCATTTCCTTTATCACTCAATGCAAACCAACATACCACATCATCTGACTCCACATTCAACTGATACGCCTGTCCATGAGTTGTAGAAATTGGATAGGTACCATCCGAATTCTTATATTCAGACAAGTCAAATGGATATTTGGTAATCTGTCCCTCATTGACCTCTGTTACTCGTTGTGTCGCATACGCATCCCCATCTTCAGGTGTAGAAGCCCCATCTGGAATACCAATATATGGCCATCCTTTTCCAGCATCCTTACCACTTTCTTGATTATTTCTTGATAATAAATTGATATACAAAGGATTATATGGTCCAAACCAACCATCAATATGATTTTTCCCCCCCTTATTCCAATTTCTTCTAAAGTTACTGTATTGCATTAATGCCGTATAAGTAAATCCATACTTCTCGCCATCACTGGTTTTTGTATAATTATTACAACTTTTCTTGCTGGAAATTCGTTTGCCTTGATTATAACGATCCAATCCCATCGCATCACGCATCCATTTATTAAAGCCTTTTCCATTGGTATTTTCCATAAAAACAGAAGTGTTCTTTTCATCTTTCAAGGCATTTTCGTTATTAATCTGGGAAGTTAAATCGTGCGAGAACATGACACTCCTTCCTGCATCAATATAATCCTGTATATCCTTTGCAATCTTAGTATTGTTAAATTCCAAATCACGATAACTGTCTGCAAACCCAAAAATAATCATATCATATTTTTCCTGCAAATTCACTCTGGATAACTTCTCTTTATAATTTTTATCATACCAACCACCATGATCTTTATTGTAGTATTCCGAACCATCTTTTCCATAGGTAAAGTCCTGCAAATCAATTACGGTTATCTTAATATCAAAATCTTTACTTACCTCATCTTGTTTCAAATACTTTGTAAAGGCGGAATCTGACAAATTAATCTGTTGTGCTTTTCCTCGTCCCCAATCAGTATTATGCTTATTATTTCCAGCTACCGCCTGCACCTGTAATACATGTACCGTTCTTTTGGCTACATCATTATTCGTAAAACGAATGGTACTATAACCAATCTGCGAACAAACCATTCCAGGATTATTTTTCGGATACACTTCTATTTTCCATGTGAATGCACCTGTATAACTTGGATTCATACTAAATGTATAAGTATAATTACTCCCATTACCCGTAAAACTCTTTCCACCTACACGTTCTGCTTTTGTAAAACGACCATCCGCATTTTTATCAACGTAAAAGTTCAAAACAAAATCCGCAGTAGAATCCTCTGGGTTGTCAACTTTGTAACTAAATGTAAATTTACGATTTTCGGAGTTCTTATCAAATTTATAAACATTACATTTACTTAAATCCGTATATGTAGTTCCACCTGCTCGCAAACTAGAAATTGTAAGCGTTGGTTTCTTCTTTGTCAAACGATTAATTTTTTCATTTGCCTCTTCATCGGAAACAGAACGATAATTGAAATCTAATGATAATAAATCATCGGCTCTTTCCTTTAAGAAATTACGCATATTGTTATTTGACTTGTCATTAAAATACATCGGACTATCTTTTTTTGCATCTTTAATCAATCCATCTGCCACTACAACTGGAAGCCCTGTATCCAAATAGGTCGTTAATTGTTTTTTCTTTAATTCTGTTATATCATTTCCAGAATAATGTAAGGTACCACTATCTCCAGCATTAAAAAATGCCACACCATTTGAATTGCTGCCATTACTGTTTGATGTATCTGTCAATTGTCCATAATTAAACAACACTTTTGCACCTAAATGGGCATAGATTACACCATTCATATGTTCATTTTTAGACGAATAATCCGTGATCAATTTTCCATTGCTATCTTTCTTTGTATGCAACCCTTTTATATCATTACCAATATATACCAAATCATAGTTTGATGCCAATTCACTTGTCTTACCCACATACTCGGCCGTTGTCATCTTCGTAATCTTTAACTTAAAGGTGTCTTTTGTCGTGTAACTGGTATATGGTAATAACTGTTCAATATACGCTGCGGATAAAGAGAAATGATTTGCTGGTTCCAACTCTAACACATCATAGGTTTCTCCATTGATACAAGAACGAGGTTTATACTTTAATATTTGCACTATTTCATTCTTGCTATCTAAAAAGGAACTCGACTTATTCTGCTCAAAAGAAATGCCATTACAGTTAACCCACTTTCCACTCTTTGGCTCTAAGGAAATCGACATATCATTTTCCCAAAAGCTGGTATCTCCCTCTTCATGATCGCTATGTTTAATCTCTTTTTTACACGGTAAAAAAGTATAGGTATTCCAATAGGACGCAGCATTTCCAGACTGTAAAGCGTACTTTCCGCTTCCATCGATTAACTTACTTTCCACAAATAAATTATAAAACTCTGCCGGATCACGGAACATCGACATTAAATACAATTTATACATATTATTATTAGATGCTGCTTTGGATGTGCCTGCTTTATAAGTGGTCTTCTTAAACAGGTCGCCATTTGCTTCCCACGTATCCTTTGTCTTAGAAGCATACTTTACATTACGATTTAATTCATATTGTACCGTATCTACACTCTCGCTATCCGTAGATAAAGCATCTGTATAAATTTCTTTATCCATCATAATCGGAAGTGGATTTTCTTTGTCTGCAACATATTGGAAAATCGTTTTGACTACACTCCAACTTGCATCACATTTACCACTTGTAAATTTTTGTCCTGGATTACTTTCCCCTGCATAATTTTTGGCAAGGTCCTGCTGTGCTGATTTTGCTCCGTCTACATAAGATTCAGAGACATAAATAAGATCTGTCTTATCTAGCAATGCCTTGATATCACTTGTCTCAGCGGCATTCAAATCTTTCGCTGTAACGGTCTTTACAACAACCTTATCATCAGAACTAATCTGTGAAGAAAACATGCTTCGCAAAGAGTTTGTATTAATAGGGAATGACTTGCCGCCTACAAAGGTATACTTGTTATTTGCCTGAATGGAACTTCCTGATGCAGTCTGCTCCCAATATTTATCCATATTATCATAAATTTGGTTCAATTGCTTATAGGTTTCTCCATCAATTGTTTTCTTTAACGTAACTCCGCCACCTGCAATCTTTGCAATTTCATCTGCCTTTCCAGCCTTTGATGCTTTTAAAATATCAATAGGCTCTGATCCAGCCTGTAAATAACCAAGCTGGGCATAACTCATGTCTGGAACAATCTCCAAAATAACAAAATCCCCTGCATTAGCGGAAGTGGCTATACTTGCAACCACATTAGAATGATTCTTCTCTTTTACTAAGAAATCGTTATTTAGAAAGTAACCAATTGTACCAGCAGCTAAGATAGCAAAACATACGAGTAAGCCGGTAAATGCTCTCCAGTGTTTTTTCATAATCTTTACCTCCTAGATGCTCAAATCCTCTTGAACAATAAAACAAGTTATCATGCTTCTTCCCAACGTTCAATCTGTGATAAATAGCTATTGCGATACCTGTAGTCCAAACTCACATCTTCTAAGAACCACTCTGGCGGAACAAATTGATCTGCCTCCTCTACACTGGCAAATTCTACCTCTGCAAATATCAATCCTTCTAAATAACCATGAAAGATATCAAGCTCCGCTTTTTTCCCATCCTGCAACGGGATCAGGTATCTATCTTTTTCAATCACCCTACCATCAATCTTTTCCTTCAAATGATAGAAAGAAGATTCCGTTAATGGAAGTTCTACCTCATTAGAAATTTTTGTACTATGTTCCTTTTCATTGAGTGATGTTTTTGACTTATAAGTTAAAATATAATCCTCATTTGCTTTTCTTATACGCACTACAGGCGCAGTACACAAATACCCTTGCTCCATGTGTATACATGTATATTTTTCTAATTCAGGTAATTGTTTAATTGTAAATTTCTTTTCAATCTCCACTCGGAACCTTCCTTTCCTGTATCATCTATGGAATTGCAACTATTTCATTTCTTGGTGCTATTGTATTAGATGCCTCATACGTATATCCATCTGCCTTTTTACTTTGTGAAGTAACCTTAGACCAAAGCTCTACGTCCACCTTCACCATAGGTGTGCTCTGCGTAGCACTGGCATCTAACCCTTTTGCATTTAAAGCTGTATCTCCTGTTGCTGTGGCAATTGCATACTTAATGCTATGCACACCTTCCGCAAATAACATTTTTTTAGTTTTCGCTCCCATGGCATCATCATAATCCGCCTTACTATTGCAAGTAAATAAATACAATTTATTATCGGAAGTATCCAACCAAATAATATTTTGTTTTGCTGTTGTCTTGTCTACCACATCACCTGTAGACAAGGTTTCCCCCAAATTATAATAAATGATAAAATATTTATCACCACTACTATTTGTTACATATGCTACATTATTTGCCTCCAATATCATATCAGAAATAGAATTAATGACACTTTGCGCTTCCACCTGTAAGTTTACCTGCTTATCAACCGCCTGATAATTGTTGGTAGAAGCTGCCATAAACTGACCCACTCCAGTAATCAAAATTAAAGACATCAACATAGCGACCAGAAGTTCAACTAAAGTAAAACCTGCATTTCTCTTCTCTCTCATCTCTTCACCATCCTTAATTTTGCTCAATATAATGCTTTCCAGTATCTCTTATCATATGAAGCGTGTATTTTGTTCCTGTCCCGCTGGCATTCTCCATTGCAATAGTAGAGTCACTACTTGTAGTCACTGTGCTATTCTCCACACTGCCAATCGTAATCTTATCCGTAAACGCTCCGCTTCCCTTTTTGAAAGCAATATATATTTTACTAGAACCTGTAAGTTCAACTCCACCAACAGAAATTTTTACATTTCCATTTCCAATTTTCTGCCCATTACTCGCATTTGGTGATATGTTAGAATCTGTTGTACATAACATATAATAATCAGAACCCACCTTATAAATACACATATAAGGTTTATTCTCTTTACTCATAGTATCTAATTTCAGTTTTGTCAAATTTGAATCAACCGTCTTAACGGCTGCTCTCACATTTCCAGATTTTAAATACCCAAATCCAATAGTAGCCAGAGCTGTAAAGACACCCATAATTGCAACTACAACAATCATTTCAACCATAGAAAAACCTTTTTTTCTATTTTGCTTCATCTTTATCTTCCCCCTTACTACTATTCATTATTCTTTTTCCAGTTTACATATTTAATGCAGCTAGAAAAATCCACACTATCCTGAGCACTGCCAACATCTTCGCCATAAGAAATACCCGAAAATGCTTCAAAATATTTCAAAAAACGTTGATCTAAACCAACAGAACCCTCTTTGGACTTTTGTGCGGAGAACATGTCCTGTAACATAGCAGACTCAGCCGTTACCTTTACATTAGAGCCTGAAAAAGAAACTGTGTTTTTAGAAATGACTAATCCTCTAAAATTACAATCCACCTGTATATTACAATTTGATACTACAATTGCAACAGTATCATTTGAATTGGTAATTCCTGCTGCATTTAGAACACTCTGTAAACCTACAGGAATTTCTGTTCCCATCTCTAAACTAGTATTTCCAGTATCGTTTGTCTCAACTACAAAAATAGCATAAACATTTTTTCCTTTTACATCTACTGGTACCGCCTTATATTTAATACTATTTTTCAAGGTTTGGAAACCATACAAGTTTCCGCTTTGTTTTGCTTCATTTACAAAAACATAAGAACTTCCATCCTTTGTCATTAAGGAATCAAAAATTGGACTTTCCTTTTTGTCTGTCAAATCAAATCCACCTTCTCCATCGGAAATTCCTGTCTGAATATACTTACTCCAATCTCCATCCGTAAGTGTTAGCTGATAAGATTTATATTTTGCCGCTTTTTGAACGGATTCTTTCTTATAATAATCTTCATTATCCTCGGTAATATTGCCATCCTGTGATTGCAATCCGTCTGCCTTGCTACTATATGTCAATGCATTACCTACCGTAAGAAGCGAAAGATTTTGCGAAATAGAAATATCCAATCCACTAGGGAACTCTAAATATTGACTGCTCACAATTTTCTTTCCCATCTCATTTTTATCACAGTAATTTTTGAAATAACGGTCTGCTGCTGACTGATTCTTAAAATTATAATAGAAATAAACCATCGCTGCATCCGTTGATGTACCAGATAAATCATATACATAATTTGTCACTGGTTCACTTTCATTCAAATAGCTTTTTAATGTTTTTGCGGAGCTATCAGACATAGGTGATTTGCCTTTATCGATAAGTTCTTTATATTTTCCAATTAACATAGGATTTGTAAATCCCTCTGACAAATCATCATTTGATACTAAATAAAAATTCTGATCGGATTTTACAGAAATCGATTCACCGATTGGTATATCTTTTCGCATACTGCTTCCTGCTTTATTTCCTATTTCTGTACCACTATCCTGATTTCTGGAAATAAATGCACGTCCACCTAATAAGATTTCTGACATTTTATTTCCCATAAATAAAGAAGAGTGTTTTCCATTGATTACAATGGCACTACTATACTGAGAATTTACTTCATTTCCAGAATCTGTGTCTCCTGCATTATTCTTATTAAAACTATAACCAAAATATTTTCCTTCCAAAAACTTTACATTTGATCTTGGTCCATCTAAAGACAAATCATCATGTACATAACTATCGCCATATACCGTTAATTTTGCCTCACTGGTTGAATCCTTTAACACACTGGTCGTATAGTTTTCTGCCCACACTTCAATTGGGTTATCCTGTGATCCCAAAGTCAAACCACCACTTTGTTGCACATTGATATTTCCTCTTGTTACCAAACGACTACTACTTCCACCAATTGATAAAGTATCTCCCTGCCCAGAAACATTAAGTCCATTTAATCCTGCATAAACATTTCCATTGACAGAAGCTGTCTTTGTACTATTTAAGGCATCTACCTTATCATTACCAATGATAGCATACTTTGTGAAATCTGGATAAATATTTCCACCTTCAAAATTAAGTTTTGGAACTACCATTTTAATGTCCGTTGTAATCCATGTAGAAACAGCTCGGTCTGTATCACCTTTATTTTCAATATACTTTACTTTGACATTTTTCAAAAGCAAGTAGCGTTCTGCATCATAATCTGACTCATCTCCATACTGCAATGTCAAAAGAGCATTTTTGTCATGATCTTCCATGTCAATAAAGTCTGAAACATCCGGCTCGCCATCTGTAGTAAGGGCATTCTTCATGTATTCCTTTAATTGTCTTGGTTCATAGGTTACTCCAGGTGCTAAATCATTTGCCGCAGTCATTGCCTGCCCTGGTGCCAAAATTCCAATTAAATTATTCAAATATCTCTTTGCAAATTTATTTTGTATTGTATTCTGATCTGTGGTGTTAATTCCATCAGCCGCATAACTTTGTAATAAATCTACATATGCCTTTTTCATGGCTTCCTGTGAAATATTTTCCAATGCGATATTTAATTTATCTGTCACTGCCTCAGCACTGTAAAAATTCTTTTTGATGCTTCGATCTGTTCCTTTGGTTTCCACATTTATCAACGTTGCTCGGAGAATAATGGTAGAAAGAATACCTACGAAAGCAACTGCAATAATAACAAATACCAAAGAAGAACCTTTTTTATTTTTGGTGTTCATTCGCTGTTTCATTCTTTACTCTCCTCTCGTTGAAGTCATTGTAGCACACTTTTTATTATCTTCATCATAAATAGTAACCGTAACCTTTGCCAAACGTTGGATTGTCTCATTTTTTACAATGTTATCCATAGATTCTTTTGTTTTGGCATCCCCATTTACTGCATAATTTAAGTTTGAAAAAATAGAAATCATACTTGCATCGCTGGAATGATCATTTCCTTCAATAAGAATTTTCTTTGTAATCTGTGAACGTGAACCATATTGTTCTGCAAATTTGTCCATCTCATCACCAGTATAAGAGGTATTAATGCTATTAATACTATACACTTTCTGACACACCGCATAAACTCCATAATCACATTTCCAATCTGGATGTTTCTCATAATTTACATTGATATCAATTCCCTGAAAAATATTTGTGGTTGTATTATACACATCATAATTGTAAAACAAATAGATACCTTTTAATTTTTCGTAAACAACTTCTTCATTATATAGATATGCACTTTGAATCTTCTTTTCACATCCTGCAATTGATCCATCCATACTATATTCATCATAAATGGTAACACGAACCATACCATCGGACACTTCTACACCAGAAGAATTTGTGGTATCTGTAATGTCTACTTTAATTTTCTTAGTCAGCTTAGCTGCCAGTGTTTCCAACGAAATATCATTTCCTGTCTTTGCATGATAACGACTTTGATATTCATATAACGCGTTCATTGTCTCGTCAATCTCCGCAACCATAACCGTACTTCCTGAACCAAGAGAAGAAATCACAGGCACTTCTTTATCGTTTAAGTGACGATATGCATCTGTATCAACTGTAATTTCTGCTCTATATTTTTTTCCGTCACTTTCCAATCCATTTCTTACAAAATAATACTTTGTATTTGCATATGTACCATCTGCATTTTTGATAGCAGTTGTACACTTCTTCTTGAAATCCGACTCGGTGCGTACCAAGTCTGTATTTGTAGTATCCTGATAAACAGACACCATATCTGCAATCGTATCATAGGAGCGTACTTCTTCCATCACAGACTGTCCTACGGTATTAACACGCTGCATATTTTTAGCATTTACGTTCGTTTTTGTACTATGTGAGAAAAAAGTCAACATCGGTGTAAATAAAATTCCTACCATGGCAATACTAACCAATACTTCCATTAAAGTAAAACCTTTTGTATTTATTTTGTTATTTGTCATGCCATTTCTCCTTCCATAATTTTTTCTATACCTTTTTTCCACAAAAGGCCAACCGGCTACTTAGCATTACCAGTTGACCTATTTCTTGTCTACTTCTTCTTTTTAGCACTCTTTACTTCTTTAGAACCAAAAATATTCGCAACACCAAGTTTTACATCTTTATTCTCTGGTGCTTCATATTTGTTGTCGGAACCATCCAAAGAATACATGCACAAATTCATTGTTCCAGCAAGATTGCCACTTGTCTCGTCGTATCCAACGGTAATTGTCTCTACAGACATTTTATCGTCATATCCATTAATATAATCAAGTGCCTTTGTCAACTCGCTGTCAGTACATGTAAATGCTAATGTCAATGTTGTCTTATATCCCATCAAAGATGGATATGTTTCCTGCGAAACACCTTGTACTGCCACAGATGACCTACTTGAAATATCCTCTTTTTGAATGTTTGCTGTTCCTGCCTGTTGTACTTCTTCCTGATTAAAGAACAAATTGTTTACAGCCAAAGTAACTTGCGATGAAAAAATATCTGTCTGATCTTCCAAGTCCGCAAGAATAGCAATTGCCTTTTCATGTGTCATCCCAGAAGGGAATTTTTTCAAAATATCTTCCCGATTATTATTAAAGGTAATAATCTCCTGTTTCTTTTCATCTTCATGTGCAATCTTGTTATCTAATTCCACCACATAGGAAGACAATTCCTTGTTTTGTTCTTTTATGGTATCCGCCTTTTTCAAATTTGGCGAAAAGACACCAAAATATGCAATTGCCAAAACCAATATTGCACCTAATATAAACAATAATATTTTATCTCTCTCTGATACATTTGATAAAACATTTGTTTTACTCTTTCTCATATCCTACTCCCTCCTAATTCTGTGTTGTCGTATCTGTTGTACTCGTATTTCCAGTTGTATCTGTTGTGTTCGTTCCATCTTCTGTTGTATTATCCGCTGTATCGTTTTCTTCCGTAACCTCATCATCTAAGGAAACTTTTTCGTCCTGTTCTGCATGGAATGGATTGTAAACACATATTACTGTAAATGTTTCTTTATCTGTATCCCCACTATCAGCCACTTCTTCTACAATATTTGCAACTGTAGCATTGGAGATACTTGGAATTTGTTTCAACTGTATCAACAACTCTGAAATAGACACCTTCGAGGAAGTTGCTTCTATATTTAATGTCAACTCTGTATCATCTGATGTCAAAGAAAGCACCTTCATATTTGATGGCATAACAGATGCAATCTTATTTTTCAACTCATTAAGTTGGAAGTTTCGATTTGATGTAAGGCTATACATATAAGATGTATATTCATAAGCCTCTTTTGCTGATTGATGCGTTGCATACACATCTTCAATATATTTTTTATTTTCAATCTGCTTTTCATAACTATTATGTTTAAACTTCACCACCTGATAATTAACAACAGAACCAACAATCAGAACTACTGCAACTGCACAACTGGCAGCAAAGACAATAGAAGCAAGCTTTGAATCTCCTGATTTTCTCTCTGCCTCCCTCTCTTCTGCTGGTAAAAATCCTACTGGAGCAATGGATGCACCAATTGCAGTCAAATAATCTGCCTGATTTCCTTCTAGTTGCAATCCTTTTGCAAAACTAACCGCAAACAGACTATCAATCTTCTTCACATCATATCCTGTCTCGTTTGTGAATAGTACCTCAATGCCTTTGAATTTTGCTCCAATACCCGTTAGATAAATTGCATTAATACGCTTTTCTGAATTTCTGGACATATAATAATCCAATACACGATTTACATTGTTCATAATATATTGGATAGTGCTTGTAACATCCTCACGTCCACGAATTTCACGCATTACATGATCATAATCATCGGATGCCATTGGTACGCCTCTGCCAACTTCCCCGCCCATATCCACATGGGAATTAATGATGTTTTCCTGCATCAAAAGCTGCATTGCCTCGCGGCTGTTATTCTTTTCAAATACAGCATTATCTAATACAGCAGACACAATATTCATAGCTCCATAAGGAATGGTACGCTGCAATGATAGTTTTTCATTTTCCATTACATTTACCAACGTAGTCTGGTCATTAATCTGAACAGATACATTTACACCTGTACCAACCTGTTTTTTCAATAATTGATATGCACTGTTACCAATATAATCAATTGCATATATATGTAACCCTGCAACTTCAGCAAATCCATAAATATTTTTTATTAAATTATTTGGTGCTGCCAAAAGCAATAATTTAATCTTCTTTTCTTCCTTTGTATTAATCTTTTCCAAGATGGAGTATGAAATAGTATACTCAGAAACATCTAATGGAAAATATTCTGTGGCACTAGAATCAATAATTGCTTGAATTTTACTATCTGCCACAAAAGGAATCACAACTTCTCTGTTTGCAATCTTTGTTGATGTAATTGTAAAAATAACATCTTTTGTATTCATCTTTGCAGAAGCCAAGTTTGACTTTAGCGTTTGTGCCATCAAGTCCTTATCAAGGATAAAACCGTCTTCTACAATATTCTCTGGTGTGTCAAATGTAATGCAATTGCTTACATGTGGATTTTTCTTACCGGCTTCCACCTCGCAAACGCGAGTTTGATGTAACCCAATTTCTATACTTAATACTTTTTTACCCACTTTTTCTTCCTCCTTAATTAAGGTTTTTAAACGCATTTCTGCATACCGATGTCTTTCACATCGCACAAAATGAAACTGTTTTCACTCTCTGCGACAAGAAAAACTTGTCATTTGTTATTATATTATCTTTATTACGCCTAAAATAAGCCTGATAATCCAGAAATATCACAATACCAATTAATCAGTTTGTCTCCCCAAATCATCACAATATAAATTCCCATAGCCAAATATGGACCTAAGGCAAGTACATGATCTTCGTCAGATACCTTCATCCGAATACTGTGAATTACTGCACCTAATATACAGGCTAAGAAAAATGCAACAATAATCTTTTTCCATCCAACTACTAAGCCTGCCGCCATCATAAGTGTAGCATCTCCACCTCCAATCCAATTACCATTGGATAAGATAAATAAGATTTCCAAAAACAGTCCCACAGAACACATTCCAATAATATAGAGAGAAATATGCTTATAATCCATTGCAGCACATACAATTCCCATAACTCCAATAAAAATAGTAAGTCCTAATGGTATTTCAAACGTGCGAAAATCAATAACAGAAATCACTAATAATGCAGATGTAACGAAGCAATAAATAGAGCTTTGGAAAGTAATTCCGTTTACATAAAAAACGACAAAATATAGAACCGCATTTAACGCTTCTATAATTGGATATTGTTTAGAAATAGGTTGTCCACATTTTCTGCATTTGCCCTTAAAAAACAAGTAGCTAAATACAGGTATCATATCATACCATGCCAATTGGTAGCCACAGTTCATACAATGAGAACGCTCTACGACAAAATCTTCTTTTTCTGGAATACGAAGAATCAACACATTGAGGAAGCTTCCTATAATTAAACCATATATAATTACTAACAAATAAATCAAACTTTCCATCCCTATGTTTCTCCTTTATGTATACTTTCCACCACTAAATAGTGGTGGAAAGCAAATCATTAAAAATTATTCACCAGAATTGCTACTTCCAGAACTTGTTATCTTATTATTTTTATCATCTGCACGTCCTGAGAACTTGTCACTAACAACTAAGCCTTTATGACTTGCACTTTTACTTGCAACAGATACATAACAAACGCCATCCTTTGTAATACCAAATGTAACTGTAGCACCCTTTGCCTCTTTTGACTTAAACGCTTCTGTTACTTTAGAATCTGTATCATATGCCTCTCCTGCAACAGCTACATACTCAGTCTTAACCTCATCTGGTAAATTAGCAATTCCAGAAAAAGTTACTGCTCCACTTGCAGTATACTCTGATTCAGCAATTGCTGATTTAAAGTTTGTCAAGCAAGTATCCAATGTTGTCTCATCCTTTCTCTCTCTAGATTTCTCTAAATAAGGAATAAGCTGTGTACCAATCAAAGCAATTAAGATTGCCATAATTGCAATAACGATAATCAGTTCGATCATTGAGAAACCTTTTTTACCTTTCTTTTTCTGTAGGTCAGTAATTTTCTTTACCATAACCATCTCTCCTTTTCTGTTTGTTTTTCTTCGGCATTATGTATGCCATTTATTAAAAGCATGTCCCCCCCTTACGTGAAACACGCAATTAACCTTGCTCAATTGCACTATACATCTTAAGTATTGGCATATAGATAGCCATTAATATAACCATAATGATTAAACCTAAGACAACAATAATCATTGGCTCCAGCAAAGCTGTCATAGATGTTGTTGCTACCTCTACTTCTTCTTCGTAATAATCAGCAATCTTCTCCAACATACCTTCCACATTACCCGTCTCTTCACCGATACGTGTCATCTGATGTACCATAGGCGGAAATATACCACTCTCTCTTAAAGGAATAGAAAGAGGAACACCACGCTTAATCTCATCTACTGTCTCATTCAATGCATCTCTAACAATTACATTACCAATTACCTTAGATGTAATCTCCACTGCATCCACCAAAGAAATACCTGCTGCAAGCAATGTACTTAATGTTCTGGCAAAGGTGGCTGACGCTGATTTCACAGTCAAATCATTAATAACTGGTATCCGCAATGCTAATCTTGAAAAAAACAGTTGTCCATTTGGTGTCTTTCGAAATACCTGAATACCGAAAATAGCCAAACCAACTATAATAATGAGCAACCACCAAAAATGCTTTACAAAATCACTCATGGCAATAACAGCCCTTGTAATCTGTGGCAATTCTGAACCCAAACTGTCAAACATATCCTGAAACTGTGGAAATACCACTACCAACATAACAATAACAACGACAATTGCCACACAAATAACTACGATTGGATATGTCAACGCCTTTTTTACCTGCCCTTGCACTTTGGCTTGTTTTTCAAACTGTACTGCCATACGTTCAAAGGCAATTTCCAAACTACCGGAAGCTTCTCCTGCTTCCACCATATGTATCAATAAAGGTGGAAATGTCTCTTTATGTTTGCTCATAGCAGACGTAAGACTTTCTCCCTTTTCTACATCTATCTGTACCTGCTTGGTTGCCTCACGAAGCACCTTGTTTTCCGTTTGCTCTGAAAGCATCTGTAAGGCATTTAAGATTGTAACACCCGCAGCTAAGATACTATTAAACTGTCGGCAAAATACACTTAAATCTCTTGGCTTTACCTTTTTGCTTCCAATACTAATATCCTTACTTAAAAAGGTTTGTTCTTTTACCGAAATCGGTATCAGTCCTTCATTCTTCACAAACTCTTTTACGCGGTCTTCATTCTGTGCTTCCATCGTCCCTTTTTTCTGTTTACCAGACTTGTCCACCGCTATATATTCATATGTCGCCACATTATCACCTCTCTACTATTCGTCTTAGAACATCCTCTTTTCTAAAGAACTAGGATCTACGGCATAAGACAGAGCATGATCTGCATCAATCTTACGTTTTAGATACAAATCAAAAATTGCATCATCCATCAATTGCATACCAAGTTTCTTATTGGTCTGTATCATAGATGGTATCTGATGACTTTTAGCCTCACGTATCAAATTCTTGATAGCCGGATTAGCCAACATAACCTCAAATGCCGCCACACGACCTCTTCCGCCAACAACAGGCATAAGTTGCTGTGAAATAACAGCTTCTAACACCTCTGCTAACTGAATACGAGTCTGTTGCTGTTGTTCTGGTGGGAACACATCAATAATACGGTCAATCGTTGGTGCTGCACCAATTGTATGCAAAGTAGAAAATACCAAATGACCTGTCTCTGCTGCTTCCAATGCAACCTGTATCGTATCCAGATCACGCATCTCTCCTACCAAAATTACATCAGGGTCTTCACGAAGTGCTGCACGAAGTGCCACCCCAAATCCTCCTGTATCCAAACCAATCTCACGCTGATTCATAATTGATTTTTTATGATTATGCACATACTCGATTGGGTCTTCCAATGTAATACAATGATGCGCATACGTCTCATTGATGATATTCATTAAAGAGGCAAGACTGGTAGATTTACCACTACCTGTCGGTCCAGTCACAAGAACCAATCCTCTTCTAAGTTCTGTCAATCCTAATATCGAAGGTGGCAATCCCAATTGTTCTGGGGTTGGAATTTCTGTATTAATCAAACGAAGTACGCAAGCATAGGTACCCCTTTGCTTGAAGATATTAACACGAAAGCGTCCCAACTCAGGCAATGAATAAGAGAAATCAACCTCGCCTTTTTCTACTAATGTCTCTGTAGTTCTCTTAGAGAGCATCGGCTGTATCATCTGCTCTGTATCCTCTGGCATCAGTCTTGGACAACTGATCACATCCTCCAAAATACCATTTATTCTAAATTTAGGAGGGATACCCACTGAAATATGAACATCAGATGCACCTCTTTGTCTAGCTTCAGCTAGTAATTCCTGTATCGTAATCATAGCCTCTTTCCCTTCTTATACCATCTCTGGTTTATTTATACTCTGTCATATCTTTTATTCAAACGCAATACGCTTCATTTCAGAAATTGATGTCACACCGCTTAAAACATACTTTGATGCAGATATACGCAATGTCTTCATACCTTCTGACAATGCCACCTTATTTATTTCATCGGCATTTCCGTGTCTAGCGATAACCTCTTTTAGCTTAGGTGTAATTTCCATAATCTCATACACACCAATTCGTCCATAATATCCAGTATTATTGCACATATGGCAACCAACAGGCTCATAAATAACAGCCTCACTATCTAGCGGCATACCTAACGTCTCTAAATCAACAGCCTCTGCCATACGACTCTTCTTACATTTTGGACAAAGTCTACGCACCAAACGCTGTGCAATTACTCCAACTACAGAATCTGCAATTAAATATGGTTCAATTCCCATATCTTCCAAACGTGTAATGGTACTTGCAGAGTTATTTGTATGTAAGGTACTAACTACCAAGTGACCTGTAATAGACGCTTTAACCGCAATCTCTGCGGTCTCATTATCTCGAATCTCACCAATCATAATGATATCCGGATCCTGACGTAAGATAGAACGCAATGCATTTGCAAATGTCATATCTGCCTTATTATTAACCTGAACCTGATTAATTCCATCTACATTTGCTTCTACTGGGTCTTCTACTGTTACAATATTTACATCTTCAGTATTTAACTCACTAAGTGCCGTATATAATGTAGTAGATTTACCACTACCTGTTGGCCCAGTTACTAAAAGGATACCATGTGGATGACTCAATATACGATCAAACTGTACCAACTCATCTGGTGCAAGTCCCAAATCCTTTTTATCTCGGTTAAGACCTCTTTTCTGGGTCAAACGCATAACAATTTTCTCACCGAATACGGTCGGTAACACAGATACACGGATATCGTACTCTACATTATCTACAATACTTGTAATACGACCATCCTGTGGTTTTCTTTTTTCTGAAATATCCATACCGCCCATAATCTTTACACGGGCCACAATAGCATTCAACAATTCTGTATCATACTGCATTGCCTGCTGTAACACACCATCCACACGAAAACGTACTCTTACTTTGTCTTCCAATGCTTCAATATGTATATCCGAACTTCGTTGTCTTGCAGCCTGTTCAATAATTTTATTTACCAACTGCACGATTGGAGCATTGCTTACATCTGCATTTTCCAACTCTTCTTCTTTTCGACGTTCCGCATATTGTTCCTTTCGCTCTTTTGCAAACTTCTCAGCCACTTTCATAGCTTCTGTATTACCAAAATAACGATCAATTGCCGTTGTAATGTCGCGAGGTGTAGCAATTACCGGCTCAATCTGAAAATTTGTCAAAATTGCTAAATCATCCACTGCTACAATATCCAGCGGATCTGCCATAGCCACACGCAACACATTCATATTTTCAATGCTGAATGCAAATGGCAACAATGTATTCTTTCTAAGAACATCTTCTTTTACTAATTTTAAAATTTCCTCTGGAATCTTAATCTCTGATAGTTTTACACGATCTAATGATAGCTGTCTCTGTAATGCTGTTACAATATCATCCTCTGTGGTCATACCCAATTCTACCAAAACAGCTCCCAGTTTCTTTCCTTTCATATCACGCTGCTTTTCCAGCGCTTCTTCCAACTGTTCTTCGGTAATCACACCTTCAGAAATCAAAATATCTCCCAAACGTTTCTTTTTACGTCCTCGTTGTTCAGAAAATTGTATACCCATATTAAAACCGCCTTACTTTAAAAACTATTTATATTATACTAGCTTTTTTCTGCCTTAGCAAGTACATTTTTTGATTTTTAACCAATTTATTTATCTTTTTCTCCGCTTTTCTATCCTATTTTTCAAACATTACACTTTTTGTAATATTTTCAAAATAACTTTCAAAACACAAAACTCCCTTTTTGCTTTTCTTTTGTATTTTTAGAATACCCACTTTACCGCAATACCATTTCACCAAAAATTCATTATATCACAACAAAATGTAAATAGTAAAAGGCGGTTATTAACCGCCTTCCTACTGTTTTTTATTCTTTCACATCTTTTATACTGAAGCTAACTCTTCCCATCTTATCCTTACCAAGACATACCACTTTTACATGATCACCTAAGGTAAGCACATCTTCTACACGATTGATACGTTCTTTTGAAATCTTAGAAATATGCACTAAACCTTCTTTTCCTGGTGCAAATTCTACAAACGCACCAAATTCACGAATGCTTACTACATCACCCTCTAAGATTTGTCCTTCTTCAAAATCAGAAGTAATAATTTGTATCATACGAAGTGCCTTGTCCATCTTTTCTGCATCAGTACCACAAATAGAAACTGCGCCTTCATCTGTAATATCAATTTTTACGTCCGTCTGCTCAATAATCGCATTAATTGTCTTTCCACGTTGTCCTACCACATCACCAATCTTAGCAGGATCAATCTGTATCTGTACAATCTTCGGAGCATACTGTCCTACTTCTTTTCTTGGTTCACTAATAGCTGGCTTCATACAAGTATCCATAATAAACATACGAGCTTCGCGACATCTCTGAATTGCACCTTCCACAATCGGTCTTGTCAATCCATGAATTTTAATATCCATCTGTATTGCAGTAATACCTGTATCTGTACCTGTCACCTTAAAGTCCATATCTCCAAAGAAATCTTCCAACCCTTGAATATCAGTCAACAATACATAATCATCATCTGTCTCTCCTGTTACCAAACCACAAGAAATTCCAGCTACCATCTTCTTGATTGGAACACCCGCTGCCATCAATGACATACAAGAGGAACAAGTAGAAGCCATAGAAGTTGATCCATTTGATTCGAAAGTTTCTGATACGCTACGGATTGCATATGGAAATTCTTCTTCACTAGGAAGTACTGGTATCAACGCTCTTTCTGCCAAAGCACCATGTCCGATTTCACGTCTTCCCGGTCCTCTGGATGGTTTTGTTTCACCTACAGAGTAAGATGGGAAATTGTAATGATGCATATAACGCTTTCCTGTAATCAATTCATTTAATCCATCTACCTTTTGTGCCTCCGATAATGGAGCCAATGTGGTAACATTGCAAATCTGTGTCTGTCCACGAGTAAACATCGCTGAACCATGTACTCTAGGAATAATATCTACCTCTGCGGACAACGGACGAATCTGTGTCAGCTCACGACCATCTGGACGTTTATGATCCTTCAAAATCATCTTACGAACTGTCTTTTTCTGATATTGATAAACGGCTTCATCAATCATTCCAAGCCATTCTTCATTTTCTGCAAATGCTTCTTCTAACTGTTCTTTAATCTGACGAATATTCTCCTCGCGAACCATCTTATCATCTGTAAATACAGCTTCTTCCATCTGTGCAGGTGGAACCATCTCTTTGATCTTTTCGAATAATTCTTCTGGAATTGCACAACTTGTATAAGAATGCTTTTCCTTTCCACATTCCGCTACAATCTTATCAATAAATGCAATCACTTCCTGATTGACACTATGTGCCATATAAATTGCTTCAATCATCTTATCCTCTGGAAGTTCATTTGCACCAGCCTCAATCATAATAACTTTCTCACGAGTGGAAGCAACAGTCAGTTTCAAATCAGATACTTCCATCTCTGCCTGTCCAGGATTTACGATGAATTTTCCATCAATCATTCCAATCTGTGTCGTTGCACATGGACCATCAAATGGAATATCTGAAATAGCAGTTGCAATCGCTGAACCAAGCATAGCAGTTAATTCAGGGCTACACTCAGGGTCTACAGACATAACTAAGTTGTTCAAGGTAACATCATTTCGATAATCCTTTGGGAACAAAGGTCGCATCGGTCTGTCAATTACACGAGAAGTCAATACCGCATTTTCAGATGCCTTTCCTTCACGTTTGTTAAAACCTCCTGGGATTTTTCCCACTGCATACATCTTTTCCTCATATTCTACACTCAATGGGAAAAAGTCAATTCCTTCTCTTGGTTTCTCAGATGCTGTAGCAGTAGACAACACAGTTGTCTCACCATAATGCATAAACGCAGCACCATTCGCCTGCTTCGCTACACGTCCCACATCAACTGTAAGCTTTTTACCTGCAAGCTCCATTGTAAAACTCTTATACATATGTTTTCTCTCCTTTTTCCAGAAGACGCCGAAACCACTAGACAACACGCAAGCAAACTTGTGTGTTCTATAGAAGTCTCGTCTACGCCTTCTTACTTACAATTATTCTCTGTGCTAGGCACAATACTTTTTTATTATACCACTTCAACTTTCATTATTCTACTTTTTTTTATTTTTTGGTTATACAAATTTACTGTAGGAAAATGAGATAGAAATTTCTCTATGACTTTCCATTTTTCCTGCAATAATTTTACACGAACTAAAAAAACATAGTAATCTTCATGATTATCTATGTTTTTTATAAAAATTTATTCTAATCATTTTGAACAAGCAATCCGTCTTCGATTCGAACAATCCGTTTACATCTATTCGCAATGGCTAAGTCATGCGTTATGAGAATCACCGTTTTTCCTGTATCATTGATTTCTTCAAAATAATTCATAATATCATTTCCCGTACGTTGATCCAATGCACCTGTTGGTTCATCCGCAAGTAATACAGGCGTATCTGAAACCAATGCTCTTGCAATAGCACATCTTTGCTGTTGTCCACCAGATAACTGCAACGGCATTTTGTCTTTCAAATGAGCAATTCCCATTTTTTCTAATTGTTCCATAACCTGGGCTTTTCTATTTTTTATGTATCTGGCACGCAATGGCATTTCTACATTTTCATAAACCGTATACCGATTCATTAATGCAAAATTTTGAAAAACAAAACTAATATTTTGTTTTCGAAATTCGTGCAACTTACGTTCTGAAAATGAAGCTACATTTTCTCCTTGAAATAAATATTCGCCAGAAGTAGCTAAATCCATTCCTCCCAATATATGAAGTAACGTACTTTTTCCAGAGCCAGAACTTCCAACAATACCCAAAAATTCGCCTTTTTCTATATCAAGATTAATTCCACGAATAGCATGTGTACAAGCATCCTCTTTTCCATAGTCCTTTGTAATATTTTTAAGTGTTATCATTTTGTCCCTCCATAATAAAATACAACGCTTCTATTCTGTCATATCTTTCACAAATACATACGTTTTTCTTTCAAACTTAAAGCTGTAACTTTATTCCGAACGTATCATGCGCACAGGTGTAAAAATGTGCAATATGATGTTTGTTACAATTGAAATAACCAGTAACACCAAAACAATCATGCCCACTTCTACAGGCAACATATACGGTAAAAAAATACGCTTTACTATATAATCTATTCCACAACTTGCAAACCACCTTTTCGCAATCCAATACAAACAAGGACAAACAAGCAAAAAAGCCACAATTGAAATTATTGCGTTGTAAAATAAGGCAGAACAAAAAATATCGCGTTTCGAAAAACCAATAGCATACATAATTCCATATTCTCTTCTGTTATTCAATATAAAAACAATTTGTAACGAAATCAACATAAGAATTGCCGTAATTCCAACAATTCTTATAATTTGAGACAAATACTTCAACAAAATAATATTGCGTGTCTGTGAAACTTCATAACGTTCCTGTAAAGAAGAATAATGAATATCAATATTGGATCGTTCCGCTAATTGATCTGCCACAGCTAAAGCTTCATCTATGGAATATCCATCCGCAGAAGATATCCATAGGTACTCCAACAAAGGAGGCTCCTGATTGCGAATTTTGAATACCATATAATCGCTAGATTGTGCTGCATTTCCAATCTCTGATGAAAACTCCATAAGAAGTTCTTCCTTTATCCATGCTTGATTTGGCGCTATGATTCCTGCAACCTGATATGTAACATTCTCTACTTGATATTTCGTTCCAACAGGAATATCTCGAAATCCATAACCTAAATATATATAATAATAGATATCTTTATCATCAAACGAAAGTTCATCAACAGGTGTACCACTGCTCAATTTCATATTACAAAGCTCACTAGCATTTTTAGAAACACTTTCAATATACAACCCTGTTATGTCTTCTTCCATATTCTCAGAACCATAATTCCCCGCTTGGATATTCCACAATGTTTCCAGAGCAGGTGCAGTTTCTATATCCTCACTACAATCTCCAATTACCTGTATTTCTTTTCTTCTCGACAACTGTTCCAAATATTTTTGTATACCATCATTAAAAAAATCATCTTCCACAAGCTGTATAATTCCTGTGTTCTTTACCCCCCTTGTTAATACACGATCACAAGATTCATATACTAAATTTTGACCATGATAAGCCATTAGTGCAAACATTACAAGTAAACTGCACACAAAAACAAGTAATACAGAAAGAACAAACTTACGAAAATGAGTAGATATAGAATCAATTGCAAATATTAATGAATTTTTCATATATGCCTCCTATTCTTCTGCCATCTCTTTGCATGGTTGTATCTGTCTGGTTTTTATTAGTGCAAACAAAACATTCATTGCAATCACACATAACATGCCTATAACTATAATCCCGATTCTCCTCCACCCCTGTTGGGATAAAAAAGATTCATGAAAGAAAAAGCTATATAACATCTGCATAAATGCAGCCAGCACGCTTCCCATTAATGTCAACACAGAAATATCTTTTCCCAACAAAATAGCAAGTTGTCCTGTATGATAACCATATGCTTTTCGAATTGCAATTTCTCGCTTTCTGTACAACAACCACACATAGGATACAATAAAACAGTTACAAATCGAAAAAAGAAAACAAATCGGCAAAAAAAACGAATGATAGATTTCATACCAAGCATTTTCCGCATCTCCATTGTACATTACGTCATATTCTTCTGCATTAAAACCTTTAGATGCCAGTGTTTCTATAAACTGCAAATAGCTATCTTCTATATCATCATGACTAGCATAATAGAAATCGAAATAATTACCAAATAAAGATATTAACTTCTGCTGCAAGTTTTCATCACAATTTTCCCAAACTAAATAAAAAGAGGTATCTACCCCTCCTGTTAATTTGTTATCTAAAATTCCAACAATAGGAATCCGTATACCGTTCAACTCTACATAATACCCATCTGAATCCTCTAACAGTTGAGATTTTAAACTTTCTCCAATAATGGCTCCATTTTTCTGATTTTTTTTATCTAATTTCGTATAAGACAACCCAGTTTCCTCATTTTGTTTCATCAAAACACGTATCGTATATTGGTCAAGGCTTTTGTTCAATTCTACAAGAGATTTAACAAAAATATTTCCCTTTGTTATTTTCTCTGCACAAGATAATGCATCCGCTGTAAGAGAATCCTTGTTCATGGGCGAAACAGTAACATACCTTTCAAATTTATATTGATGCAAATTTTGGTTATCTCGCAACATATTACTAACTAAATCAGATACGTTAATAAGCACAAAACAAGAAATGGCAAGTCCTACAATAAAAAGGGCACTCACATAGGAGTGCCGAAAAAATTTTTTTATCTTCATGGTTTACTCCTTCCTATTTTTGGATTACACAACGGCATGTCCATAATAAACATACTTTTTAGCAAGCTTCTTCTTATTCGTACCAGCCTGCACATAATTACCGCTTCTGTTTGTAATCATATATGCATCACTACCATAAACAGAACTGTTGTAATATACTTTATCCGCAATGGTAAGAGGTCCTTCTAAAAAGTCAACATATCCATGCATCTTTGCATTTATGCCACTGATAGGCATATCATAGGATTTAGCAGCTAAAGCCGTAAAACTTGCTGCAATTGTGCCACATAATAGTAATCCAGCAATTATTTTCAGTCTTGATTTTTTCATATTACTTTTCTCCTTATTGTAATAAATTAGTCCTCATGTTGCATTGTAGTCGCGGCTCACACAAAGAATTGTATCACTTTTTCTTTTTTTATTCAACTTTTTTCTTTTTATATTTATTTTTTTATTTTTTTAATTCCATGAATTTACCATAAAATATAGAATTGAAAGATATTATTTAACTTTCAAATATACCAGTAATTAAAATTATTTCATTAAATTGTGTGTTATAATCCACCCTTTATGGTGTTATGTTTTTTTATTTAGTGTATTTTTCATTCTTTTATAATCTTGTATATATTATTATACTTTAATTTTAAAAATGCACACAAGAAAACGTAGCTCAGCAAACTGAAGTCCATAAAAAGGCTGTGCACTAACGCTTAAAAATCGTTAATGCACAGCCACGCTTTATCACCTATTTACTTTTTAATTTTTACTTTCTTTACAGCAGTATATTTTCCGTACACTTTTTTGCCTTTGTACATCTTATATGCCTGAATCTTAACATAATAGGTCTTTCCTTTTTTCAGCTTGCTTACAGTTTTGCTAACAGCATTCTTTGATACTACCATGCTCTTTTTGTTTTTTGTAAACTTACTGTTTGTTGCAAGCAAAATGTGATAACCACTAATATTCTTTGCCTTCTTCCAGGTTATCTTCGCCTTTTTCCCTTTTATGTTTGTTACCTTCAATCCTTTTACTTTGGCAATCACCAGTCTTACTACACTTGGATTGCTTGTCGTTACTGTAATTTCGATGATAGCAGAAACTTGGTTTTTGGATGTGGTTACTTTAATCTGTGCTGTTCCAGCCTTCAATCCTGTCACAAGTCCAGATGCATTTACCGAAGCAATCGTTGGTGTCAGAGACTCATAGGTAAGGCTATCTACTGCTTCTGCTGGAATCAGTGAAGTTTTTAATTGTAACTTTTCTCCAACCTTGACAACCGTTTTGTTGTTTTCTCCTGTTACTACTACTTTCGTAGCCGCAGGATAAGAAATTTCCAATTCTAAGCTTTTCACTTGATTTTTAGTCGGATCATTTGCATTATCAATATGCATATAAATAGTAACTTTACCATTGGCTAATGCAGTTACAACCCCAGTCTTAGAGTCAACGGTAGCTTTCGTAACATCAGATGAAGTAAAATAAATATTGTCTGTTGTAATATTTTTTACATCTTCGATTTTTTCTGCCTTTCCTACCACAGATGTTGCATATCCAAATACTGCCTTACTTTCACCTACATTTATTTTATTGACAGGCGCAAATACAACTTCCTTTGTATCTGCAATAACATTTATTGTCCGTGTAGCCACTACATTTTGCTTATTTTTATACTTTTCAGGTAAAATGCTGATTTTTCCTGTACCAACTTTATTCGCCACAAATGTCATAGATGTAGTTTTGTATTGAGTACCTGCATTTTCTGTCTTTACAGGTGTTGTATCGGATTTTACAAACTTAAACATATCATTTGTATCAAACTCATATTTAATCGCATCCAATGAGTCAGACGGATTTGTAGCAAAGTGCATTGTAAACTCATCTCCAGCCTGAACCGTCAAAGGTACATTCTTGTCAATGGCATTTCCCTTTTCATCAACCATGTACACCATAGTCTCATCCGCTGCAACCACAACCTGACATGTTGTACTTACTCCACTACCAAGCGCTGTTATTGTAACGGTCGTAACTCCAGCAGATACCGGCTCTATCACACCATCGCCAGATACTTTTGCAATACTTGTATCTGCACTTTTATATTCCACAATGTCTTTATAATTATTCCATTGTTCTTCTGTATATTTGCTTGTGTCATATGTCAACGTAGGTGTTATTTTTACACTCTTTCCAGAACCCTCTTTTAGTTCCACTTCTTTTTGTGACAAATTAATACCCGTTGCAGGAACTACCACATTAACTTGATATTCTTTTGTGACAGAACCGCACTTTAATGTTACTTTGCTTGTTCCAAGTCCCTTCGGTACTACAATAGCAGAAGAACTTACCGTTGCAACGCCATCTTTCAAATATGTGCGTGGTTCTACCTGTGCAACAGAATAGTTTCCACTCGTCCACACATTTGCCTCGGAACAATCCGCAGGTATGATTTTAGGCGAAAGCTCAATTCCTTTCTTTTCAACGCTGACAACAGGATTGCTATTGGTATCTTCAATAGCGGTACATTTTTTCTTTGTAACATTTACGGTCACTGTTACTTCTGGTGCTTTTGCAATAACAGTATCATCATACATAAAGAAATTAATTGTTCCTTCCATGCTGATTCTGGTTGTACCTTCTTTAAGTCCCTTTACATTTGCTTTATAAATATTCCAACTGTTGATCTGTTGTGTTGTAGCTGGTTCCATCTGTAAAAATCCAGTTGTACCATCCTTTTCTGTTACTTTTATTCCATTTCGCATATAATCTGCAAGGAATGTATTAATCGACAAGGACTCTACTTCTCCAATTGATACACTGACTGGCTCTGGATCCGTTACGGAAAAACTGAAATCTCCAATCATATATCCTCGAAATGCATTATAACTTATGGTTGCTTTCGCAGGCACTGTAATAGAAACTAATTTTCTACAGTTTCTAAATACATCTGCCTTTATGGCATTTGTTTTTTCAGAGCACACTACTTTTTGTAAATACTGACAATCCTGGAACAATCCCTGACTTACTGTTGTTACACCTTCTGGGATACTGCATTGCTGTATCAATGTGATTCCAAATGCAAAATTTCCAATGCTCTCCAAAGAATTTGCCTGTCCTAAATCAATCTCCTTCAGACCATCTTCTTCATCTAATATGTACTGGTCATATCCATGCAATAAGGTATCTAATTTTTTATATTCACAGCAACCATAAAAAGCACGTTCTCCAATACTCTTTGTCTTAGACGGAATAATGATTTCCGTAAAACTTCGGCATTCTTCAAATGCAGAATTTCCGATGCTCACCAATTCTTTTGGCAAAGCACTTTTACTTAATGTCATATTTGCATTATTCTTAAACGCATTCTCTCCAATCGTCTGAATGGATTCTGGTAATGTCACTTTTCTGGAATATACATACTTTTTATCACAAACATTACCCAAATCCAACCAATCAGTCTTATTTAACAATTCACGTTGTGAAATTGAAAAGGCATTGTTTGGTAAAGCGGTCATTCGTTCCGATAATGTAATCTTTTCAAGATTATAGCAATTTGCAAAAGCACTCTCTCCAATTTCCGTAACACTATTTGGCAATTCTACGGAAGTTAAACCTGTATAATTCGTCACATATAACTGATTCGCCAGGCTTTCTCTTACATAATATCCTACATAACCATCCTTCGGTACCAAACTAACTCCTGAAGTTAAATTTTCAGATGTAGAACTAATTTTTTTAATATCTGAAATCACGCCCTGCTCTTTATCATATGTATAAGAAGTATATTGTCCATTTTCAGAATCATAAGACACCTCACTTGGCATTGCATATCTTTTTTCTGCAATGATATACACCAATTCATAACCACTTGGAGAACCTTTTTCCTCATATTGACTCTCTGTTAATTGTGCCGAACGATCCATGTAGGTTTCTTTCACCTGTTGATTTCCTGCATTATCTTTTGTATAGATTAAATACTCTCCTACCGTAGCATTTCCCGCTGGTCTTTCACTGTAGATTTTGGATTTTTCTACATAGCGAGCATGATATGCCACGTTCTGTATTGTTTTTGCTGTACTACAACCTTTAAATGCACTACTTCCTATCTTTTGTAATGTATCTGGGAATGTAACAGCAGATAACTGCATACAACCTTCAAAGGCACTGTCACCAATACTTCGTAACTGTGAAGGCAATGTAATGTTTCTCAAATTTGTAAAGCCAGAAAATAGACTATTCGCAATGGCTGTTACACCTTTTCCCATATAAATATTTTTTACATTTACCTGCTTATCAAAAGCATGTTCTTCAATATCTGTCACACAATCAGGAACATAAATAGACTGTAGCCCATTGGAAATAGCTAAATTCCCATAAATATCTGTCTGATTATAATTGCTTGGCAGTACATAAGTAAATGCATTTTTCTTAATTGTTTTTAATTTGGTTAATTTTTTTAAGAAATCTATGTCAGACAGACGATTACATCCTTTAAATGCACTATCTTCTATACTCGATAAAATGCTGTTTTCTGCATCTCTTATCTCTACCTGTGTAAGTCCGCTACATCCTTCAAAAACGCTTTCTTGTAAAGCAGATATGCCCTTTGACAAACTAACCTTTTTCAAACTCAAACAATTCCAAAATGCATGACTTTCGATTCCGCCTTCGTCGGTACCATCACCAGTTCCCATTACAGAGTCTGGAATAGAAATCTCTCTGATAGAGGAAGCTTCAAACGCATTACTTTTTATCAATTTCAAAGAAGCTGGAAATGTAATTGTTTGTATTCCACTTCCTGCAAATGCGTTGTTTCCAATCGTAACTAAACTGGTACATTTTGATAAATCAATTCCACTCAAATTAAACGTACCAAGAAATGCAGTCTGTCCAATTTCAGTGACCGTAGTTGGTATTGTAATCTCTTTAATACCACTGGATGCACAAAAAGATGCTGGTATCTTTTTGATGCCTTCTGGTAAACTTACCGTCTCCAAATCTGTACACCCCTCAAACACAGAAGCACCTAAGGATACATTTCCATTCGGAATTTCTACCCTTTTTAATGAAGTACAACCACCAAAGGCTCCCTTTCCAATTACATTTACACCTGTTGGAATGTTAATCGCATCCAGACTGGTACATGCATCAAAAGCAGATTCTTCTATACTCGTCACCGTTTCAGGCAACTCAATTGTTTTTAATTTATTACAGTTTCTAAATGCAAACTTTCCAATCTTTGTTAGCCCTGCTGGCAACTCAATTTCCTGCAATCCTTTACAATTATCAAATTCATAATCGTCTATTACTGTCATTGATACATTGGTAAGTATAATCTTAGACGCCTTTCTAGCATATCCAAGTCCACTGATAGAAGTAATCTGTTTTCCTACTGAAGACAAATCTATTTCTCCACTATATGCCATCAATTCTGCAAATGTTATATCATGTTCTGCAGCTCTTCCTAACGAAGTATTTACAATCCTTTTTAATTCATTTAACAAGGTTCCATCTGGAATTCCAGGTCTATTTGTCTCCTTTGAATCTATCTGTTGTACGATTGCATTTGAATCAACTGTCACAGTGGAATCTGCTGCCTTCACAACTGCTGTTCGTTCAAAAGGATACAAGGCATATCCTGGCATACCTGTAAAAGACATGGCAACTGCCATAGACAATCCAATTGCCTTTTTTGTATTAATTTTCACTTTACCCTTTTTCATTTGCTTCTTCCTTTCTTCTAATTTTTGTGCTACATTCAAACCACAATTCTTGAATTTCATTTTTAATATACACGATTTAATTATATCATTTCTTTTTTTTCAATGCAATCTTCTAATCTTGCATATTTATAACTTTTTGTATTTATCCAACTAGAAAGAAACATACTTTCCTATAGAATCAAAAAAAGATGCCGCTAATACGGCATCCTTTCTATTTTTATTTATTTTGTTGTACTACTTGGTGTTGCAGTTGCTTCTGTAAGGTTCATCTTGCAGTTATCTACTACAAATTCCTGAACTTTACTTAATTTAAGACCAACTTTAATCTGCTCTTTATCATCATCTGTAACCTGTTTCAAAAATTCCTCTTTTGAAACACCGTACTGATCTGCATATTTTTGAATCTGTTCGTCATAATCATCATCTGTAACTTTAATATTTTCTTTGTCGGCAATCAAATTCATAACAACACGGCTAATTGCTTCTTCTTTCGCACTCTTTTCCATCTGCTCATTAAATTCATCTTCGGTAGAACCCATCTGTGTAATGTAATCAGATAATTCTAATCCATACTGAGACGCCAGATTTTCATAATATGTTTTCATCTGTGACTTCAAATCTTCTACATCTTCTTTTGGATAATCTTTAATCTTACATCCATCGATTACCTTTTCCCATGCTGCCTTCTTTTTAGTCTCTAAAATAGATGCATCTAACTTTTCCTGTAACTCATTTTTTACAGAAGCTGCATAATCAGATACATTGTCATAACCAGACACATTATTTTTAATATAATCATCTGTCAAATCATCTACAGCAGGAATTTCTGTAATAGAATTTACTTTTACTTTAAAGACAACATCCTTACCAGCTAAATCTGAGTTGCTGTATGTCTCTGGGAATGTTAGATTAAGACTTAATTTCTGTCCCTTTTTCGCTCCGATCAAACCATCTTCAAAGCCATCAATAAATGTACCAGAACCCAAAACTAAATCATAACCTGTAGCTGTACCGCCATCAAATGCCTTTCCATCTTTCAGACCTTTGTAATCGATATTTACTTTATCGCCTTTTTTAGCCTTATAATTCTTATCTTTTGTAACTTTTGCTACCTCTGTTAATTTACTTTCAATAGAAGAATTTATGTCATCATTTGTAACTTCTGTCTGTGACGCTGTGTAATCAACAGAAAGTCCCTTATAACTTCCCAACTTCACATATTTATTGCCACAACCTGCCAAAGATAATGACATCACTGCTACTAATCCTAACGCTACTATTTTTTTTCTCATCTTGTTCTCTCCTTATCTCAAGTCAAAGCAATTCTTTCTTGCTCCGCTATATCCTTATAACTATATCTACTTTCTCTACTATTTTTACCAAAACACCCTTTTCATTCACCTACTATAAAGGTAAAATTTTAATATAGTTATAATGGTAGTTTATATGCACCACCATACATTTATAACACATTTTGCGTAAAAAGGAAAGTGCTTTTCACATATTTCACAATTTTTTCGTAATTGTTTCAATTTTATATAATTTCTAAGAAAGCAGATAAATTTCCACGCTTTCCCTGAGACGCTCTGTGAGAATATAACAATGTAGAATTGCAACAGGTACATACACAGGATACCCCAATTTGCTCCTCTGGAATTCCAGCTTCCATCAAAATCAACTTATTTGCCATCCACAGGTCTAATTGATACTTTTTCATAGGTTTGTCTATAAAAACGCTCTTTAGCATCTGTTCTACTTCGTCTCGCTCCTTCTGTTGCATCTGCATGATTGTTTCAACAGAAACAAAGCCGTCAAACGCCTCTTTTACATCCTGACTTACCTCATAGCAATCCTGACAAATAGATGGCCCAATCATCACCTTTAAATCATTTGGATTGGTGCCAAACTCTTTTTTCATCTTTTCAACCGTCTTAGCTCCGATTTTTCCAACAGTTCCACGCCAACCAGAATGACTAAGCCCTATCGCTTCGTTTCGTTCATCCACAAAGAAAAGTGGCACACAATCTGCATAAGAGGTACTAAGAACAACATTTTTTTCATTCGTTACCAGCCCGTCAATATCTGCCAACTTCTTTTTTCTTAAATCCGTTCCCTGACAATCTTTCTTTCCTGCTCGATACACAACGGTATCATGTACCTGATCCGATAACACAAGATTTTCCGTTTGCATCCCTAAAGCATGACAGATTCGTCGATAATTCTCATCTACATTACTGTCCTTATCTCCCCTGCTATAACTTAAATTCATCGTTCCCAAGTATCCTTCACTGACACCACCCTGTCTAGTAGAAAATCCATGTCGTATAAATGATATCTTATCATACATTGGAAATGTAAAAAAAGACACTGCCTCCTTTTCTTGAAGCTGCGCCTCATAATTTCCTTTATTATAATCCAAACCAGATACCTTATTGGCTTTTACCCATTTTATCTGCATCCTCTTACTCCTTTTATAATCCATGCTTTTCGCTAAATTTCCATCCTCTAAAACTTTTTATATTCCTTTTCTTGCACACAACAAACTGCTCAAGTACACATCACCACTCATTCTACATGAAATGCATCCTTAATTATTTTGTACTTTTTTCCCAATATACATACTACATCAAAACGACAGGGCACATTCTCTGGCACCCCTTGTTTCATAAGATAGTATCTACTGGCAGCTATTATCCTTTTCTGCTTGCGATAATCAATTGCCTCTTCTGGCATACCATAGGCATCTGTAGAACGATATTTTACCTCCACAAACACATAGTATTCACCCTCTTTTGCAACAATATCAATCTCCCCTATACGGGTATAAAAATTATATTGCAAAATTTTATATCCACAGGACTGTAACACAACTCCTGCTATTTTTTCTTTTTCATTTCCCAGCTTTCTTTTTTTCTGTCGAATCAACTATTTCACCATTTTTTCACGTATTTTTTCCATATCGCTTACAAATACTAAAATCTCTGCTACTACCTCATACAATTCCTTTGGAATATACGCACCAATTTCCACATCTGCTAATGCATCCGCCACTTTTTCATCCTCATGTATTGGTATGTTGGCTTCTTTTGCTTTTTGCAGAATTTTTTCTGCCACATACCCTTTTCCAGTGGCAATTACTTTTGGTGCTTCATCTCCACTTTCATAAGACAAGGCAATCGCTTCTAATCGTTTTCTTTCTTCCTCTGTCATATACAGTCATCCCCTGTTCCTTTACTATCCAAGTATTTTACCTAAAAAACTGCTTCTATGAATGGCACAAGGACCAATTTCTTTTAATACTTCCGTATGTGCTTTAGAACCATACCCTTTATTACTGGCAAAATAATACTCTGGATACATTTTATCATACTCCACCATCATACGGTCCCTTGTAACTTTTGCCACAATACTTGCCGCTGCAATAGAAACGCTTCTGGCATCTCCCTTTATGATACCTACCTGTTTTATGTCTACGCCTGGAATTGTTACTGCATCATTTAGCAACAAATCAGGTTTTACAGACAGCTTTCCTATTGCAATCCGCATAGCCTCATAAGTTGCCTGCAATATGTTAATTTCATCAATTCTAGCTGGAGGGACTACGCCAATTCCCACCGCAACTGCCTTTTCCATAATTACATCATACAATTCTTCCCGTTTTTTTTCGGATAGTTGTTTTGAATCGTTTAAATATAGTATATTTTCATCCTTTGGCAAAATGACTGCTCCTGCTACAACTGGTCCAGCAAGAGGACCTCTCCCCACCTCATCAATACCACATATATAAGGATATTCCTGATACTTGTATTCAAACTCTTTCATTTTTTCTGTACGAAGTAACTCTTGCTCATATTTCTGTTGCTGCTTCTTATATTTTTCTAACAGTTTTTGTACACCCTGTCTTGCATCACTACTATACTCCTGTTGCAATTCTTCCCAGTTTTGTATATCCGCAGCTTCAAATTTTTCCTTTATTGCCGCTATTGTCTCTGCCATACCTTTCCCGTCCTTTACTATGCAAACTTTGTATTTGCGCTCTTATTTCAATTTTCCAAACGTATCAAATGGATAAATGCGATAAATTGCCTTTCCAATAATCTGACTTTTTTTCACCAGTCCAACATCCTTAGAACGACTATCTGTACTGTGATTTCGATTATCTCCCAGTACATAATATTCATCTTCACCAATTGTAACTGCATCATATGTATTGTTTAATTCATCCATATTCTCCAGTCCGTAGTTCTCGTTTAATTTGTTTCCATTTATATAGATTATTCCATCTTTAATTTCTACTGTCTCGCCAGGCAAACCAATAATTCTTTTTATGTAATAATTGTCCTCGTCATATTGGAACACAATAATATCAAATCGTTTTGGTTTTCCAAATCGATAGGCAATCTTATCCACATAAAGACTGTCTTCATCATGCAACGTTGATTCCATAGAGGCGCCCTCTACAATTGTATGTGTACCAATAAAATGATTGAACGCGGCAGATAGCCCAAATGCAATCAAGACGCATACAACCAATTCCAAAAAGCGGAAAAATAAGATTTTAAAAAAGCTTTCTTCCTCTTCTTCCTCTGGCTGTATCTCTACTTCTTTTGCCTTTTTAACCTTTTGTTTCTCTGTTTTGTTTTTCTTACGAGTTGGCTCTTTTATTGCATCCTTGCTTTTCTGAATTTTTTCCTGTATCGGCTCTTCTTTTGGAACGAAAACTTTTTGTGTTTCTTCCGAAATAGGCCTTTCTTTCTTTTGCGTTCTTATTGCGTTGCCATAATCAATCGCCTCTTGCAATCGTTCATGAAATGCATCTGGCGTTTCCTTTTCTTTTGTATCCTCTGGTTTTGTTTCTGCCACATGTAAAAAGGTATCTAAATCAAAGACGTTCTGAGGATTATCAAACACACCAGACTTGTAGTATGTTTTAATTTCGCGACATACTCGCAGACTATCCTCTATCTTTTTTTCATCGTACATTGAAACACCCCCTCTTTTGTGTCTCCTTATAGTTTGACTCTATCGTTTATCCCTCTACTTTTTCTAATGTAATCTTTCCAAGTTTTCCACTTCTGAAATCTTCCATAAGAATACTTGCTGCCTTATCTAAATCAAGCTCATCTCCCGGCTTTTTGCAAGATCGTACCTTTGCAATATGTTCCAACGCTGCCACAGGTTCCATATTTTCTTGTGCTTCATATCTATTTGGAAGTACCTGTGGATATTCTTCTTGTAAAAAGTGAATTAACTCAATTGCTAAATCTGTGATATTTAAAATCTCATCTTTTATGGAACCAATCATAGCCAGACGTAATCCAACTACCTGATCCTCAAATTTCGGCCATAATATACCAGGTGTATCCAATAATTCTACATTTTTATTTAATTTAATCCATTGTTTTCCTTTTGTTACACCAGGCTTATTTCCTGTCTTTGTACAGGCTTTTCCAGCAAAACTATTGATAAAGGTAGATTTTCCTACATTAGGAATTCCTACAATCATAGCACGAATAGGACGATTGATAATTCCTCTTTTTCGGTTACGCTCAATTTTTTCTTTGCAGGCTTCCATTACAATATTTTGTACTGCCTTAACACCATTTCCATTTTTGGAATTTACCATGGCAACAAAATATCCCTTGCCTTCAAAATATGCCTTCCATTCTTCAGTTCGTTCTTTATGTGCTAAGTCATTTTTATTTAACAAAATTACACGCGATTTATTTTTCGCTAACTCATCTATATCTGGATTTTTACTGCTTAGAGGGATTCTGGCATCTACCAGCTCAATTACGACATCTATCAACTTGATGTTTTCCTGCATCATCCTCTTTGCTTTTGTCATATGTCCAGGGTACCATTGAAAATGCATCGTTCTCTACTCCGTTTCTTCTTTTTGTGCATCCTGCGCCTTTAACCAGCTTACAAATCCAAAGTCAGGTTTTAAGCGAAGCCATGCCTTTCCTACAATTTCCTTTTTTGTTATCATTCCCACACTGGAATATCGACTATCTTCACTTTGGTTTCGATTATCTCCAAGTACAAAATATTCGCCCTTTTCCAATATAATTGGTTCTTCTGCAACACCAGCAGAAACCATATCATCTACTTTATTTGACTCTTTGTATAGTTTATCGTTAATATATACTTTGCCTTCTTTAATCTGTATTGTTTCTCCCGGAAGACCAATTACTCGTTTTACACTATTGTAACTATGCTCTTTTCCTTCCTGTCGATATACAATTACATCATTTCTTTTTGGCGAAAATCCTACATAGGCAATTTTACTAACAAAAATCACATCTCCATCATCCAAAACCGGGGACATAGACTTTCCGTTGACCTTCGTCTTTTCAAATCCAAATGTAATCAACAAAATTGCCAATACAATTGCAATTATCACTTCTATAAGTAATACAGGCCACTCTCGCATAATACTACGAAATGCCCCTTCTTTTTCATCTCTATATCCATAATCCATGTTCTTTCGTCTCCCCAAGTTGTTTATTTTCTTTTTCTTACTTAATAAGCACATTATACAAATCCTCTTTCAATTTTTGCATAACTGAGCTTTCACAAATTCATTGTACAAGAAGCGTATGGATTTGTAAAGAAAAACCCCCTTTTATTATCGCACAAATTTGTACGAAACAAATGGGGGTAACCTTCTTATTATTTTGGTGATTATCTAACTAATTCTTTAACCTTAGCAGCCTTACCAATTCTGTCACGTAAGTAGAATAATTTAGCTCTTCTAACTTTACCGCGTCTGATTACTTCAATCTTCTCTACGATTGGAGAATGTACTGGCCATGTCTTTTCAACACCAACACCGTTTGAATTCTTTCTTACAGTAAATGTTTCCTTTACTCCACCGTTCTGTCTCTTAATAACAGTTCCCTCAAATACCTGAGTTCTTTCACGGTTTCCTTCTTTTACCTTTGCAGAAACTTTAACAGTATCTCCTACTCTGAAGTCTGTTACTTCACTCTTTAACTGTGCATCTTCGATGCTCTTAATAATATCGTTCATTGTGTGAACCTCCTTTAATATTTAGATGTTCTTATTATCTAATTTATAACAGCGGACCATCTTTTTAATCACAACATTTTTACTTTATCACATTTTGTCTTTAAATGCAATATTTTTTTTTCATAATTTTTTCATCTTGCTTCGTAAAGGAAACTTGCGAAAACAAATCTGGTCTTTTTTCCTTGGTCCGCAACAAAGATTGTTCTCTTCTCCATGTTGCTATATTTTCATGATGCCCCGATAGCAATACATCTGGTACCCGCTTTCCTCTCCATTCTACTGGTCTTGTATATTGTGGATATTCCAACAGGTTATCAGAAAACGTATCTGTTATTACCGATATATCATTGTGCAGCACGCCTGGCACTAATCTTGATATAGCATCCATCATTACCATAGCAGGCAATTCTCCACCTGTTAATACATAATCTCCTATTGACACATTTTCATCTACAATTTCTTCTAAGACTCGTTCGTCAATTCCTTCATAATGACCGCACAAAAACACCAAATCCTCTTCTTCTGCCAATCGTTCTGCCATGGATTGTGAAAAGGTCTCTCCCTGTGGAGTCATAAAAAGTACCTTTGGTTTTTTTCGTTTTTCTTTGGCAATCCTTTCGCATACATCCTCATAAGCAAGATACACTGGTTCTGCTTCCATCACCATTCCTGCCCCGCCCCCATAAGGGTAGTCATCTACTTTATAATTTTTATTTTGTGCAAAATCTCTGATATTTGTCACATCTAAATGTAACAATTCCTTCTTCTGCGCACGCCCTGTTATACTAAAACCCATGCCCTGTTCAATCATTTCTGGAAATAATGTCAACACATGATAATGCATAGCTGCCTCCCTTACTCTAACAGACCCGGTAAAATATGAACCGTAATCTTTTTTGCATCTGTATCTACATCCAACACGCATGATTTTATAACAGGAAACAGTATATCCTTCCCCTGTGGAGTCTTTACTACATACACATCATTTGCACCAGTCTGTAATACTTCTTTTAATTCTCCAATCTCTTCGCCTTCATCCGATACTACCTGCGCACCAATAATATCGCATATAAAGTATTCGTCCTTTTTTAACGGAACCGCCTGTTCTCTATCAATCAGCAAATCTTTTCCCTTATATTTTTCAATATCGTTGATATTATCAATCCCTTTAAATTTCATGATAACCATATTCTTAAAAAAGCGAACGCTTTGCACTTCCAATTCTATCTTTTCTTTTCCCGTATCCAAATATAGTTTTTTCAACTTTTTGAATCGATTCACATCATCTGTTGTGGGAAAAACTTTAATTTCTCCTCGTACTCCATGTGTATTGGCAAACACACCTACTCGCAACATCTGTTCCATGTTTTCCTCCATCATTATGGTAAAAAAGGGCGGTATCTGCCGCCCTTCTAAATTTACTACTGCTGTATTTCAACAATTACTTTTTTATCTTCTTTTGAAGCCGCCGCCTTTACTACTGTGCGGATTGCCTTCGCAATTCGGCCTTGTTTTCCTATTACTTTACCCATATCATCATCTGCTACTGACAATGTAATGACTAATCCCTTTTCTGTCTCACTTTCTGTTACTACAACCTCATCTGGTTTGTCTACTAACGATTGGGCAATTGCCTTTACTAACTCTTTCATTCCCCACTTACCTCCAATTTTATCTTCAAACTGTATCTGATACCATATGACTGGCATACTCCCTTTTATTCAAATATATTAACTATTCGTTATGTACAATATTATTTTTCTGCATATACAAGAAGAATATGCATAGTTTGCACAAATATTTGTACAAGCCACACATATCCCTTTGTTAATGCTCTTACATGATACCTGCAATCTTTAATAACTTACCTACTGTCTCAGTTGGCTTAGCTCCGTTAGATAACCACTTCTTAGCAGCTTCTTCGTTTACATTAAATACGCTAGGCTCCTGATTTGGATCATAAGTACCGATTTCCTCGATAAATCTACCATCTCTAGGAGATCTTTCATCAGCAACAACAATTCTATAGAAAGGTGCCTTTTTCTGTCCCATTCTCTTTAATCTAATCTTTACCATCTTTGATTTCACCTCCTTATTGTGTTCATCAAATTAGCGCAACGTTTCGTTGCATGTATTAAAAGCCAAATGGCATTTTAAACCTACCTTTTTTCTTTCCACCCATCATACCAGACATCTGTTTCATCATCTTTCTTGCCTGCTCAAATTGCTTTACCATTCGGTTTACTTCCGCAATGTCAACTCCAGCTCCCTTGGCAATACGATTTTTACGGGATGGATTTAATATATCTGGATGCGTTCTTTCTTCCATGGTCATAGAATAAATAATTGCTTCTACACCCCTTGTAGCATCATCAGGTATCTCTAAATCTTTTGGTATTCCCATACCAGGTAACATACTTAGAATACTGGAAAGACCACCCATCTTTTTCATTTGATTCATCTGTTCCAAGAAATCATTGAAATCAAATTCAGCCTTTCTGATTTTCTTTTCCAACTCGATTGCTTTTTCCTCATCAATCTCAGCTTGCGCCTTATCGATCAATGTAAGAATATCTCCCATACCAAGAATACGGGAAGCCATTCGATCTGGATAAAACTGTTCTAAATCTGTTAATTTTTCTCCTGTACCAATATATAAAATTGGTTTACCAGTTACGGCACGAATGGATAGTGCGGCTCCACCTCTTGTATCACCATCCAATTTTGTCAAAATCACACCGTCTATATCTATCTTTTCATTAAAGGTCTGGGCAACATTAACCGCATCCTGACCTGTCATGGCATCCACAACTAATATGCTATGGTCTACTGCTATATTTTCTCGAATTTCAATCAGCTCATCCATCATATCTTCATCTATATGTAAACGACCTGCTGTATCGATAATTACAATATTATTTCCATTTTTCTCTGCATGTTCCATAGCTGCTTTTGCAATATTAACCGGCTTATGTCCGTCACCCATAGTAAATACAGGCACACCTTGTTTTTCACCGTTAATCTGCAACTGCTGTATCGCTGCTGGACGATAAATATCACATGCCACTAACAAAGGCTTACGACCTTTTTTCTTAAATAAACCTGCCAACTTTGCTGTTGCCGTTGTCTTACCAGCACCCTGTAGACCACACATCAAAATAACAGTTATCTCATTGGCAGCCTTTAAAGAAATCTCTGTGGTCTCGCTTCCCATAAGCTTAACCATCTCTTCATTTACAATCTTAATTACCGTCTGTCCAGGTGTTAAACTATTTAATACATCCTGTCCAACTGCTCTTTCCTGTACTGCCTTGATAAAATCCTTTACAACTTTAAAGTTTACATCCGCCTCTAATAATGCAAGCTTTACTTCACGCAAAGCTGCCTTTACATCAGCTTCTGTCAAACGTCCTTTGCCGCGAAGGTTTTTGAATACATTTTGAAGTTTGTCTGTTAAACTATCAAACGCCATATCTGCTCCTCTCCCCAATTACAGCATATCTAATATGCAATTGGATAATGCCTCTATCTTTGCAATCTGCTCCACATCTTTCGTCTCTCGAACTTCCATTGCAATCTCATGAATCTGATTTACATGTTCCTTTGTCCTGCGGAATTTTTCAATCAAGTGCAAGGTATCTTCATAATGTTCCAATTCCTTGCTACAACGCTTAACAATATCATGTACTCCTTGGCGACTCATGCCTTGTTCTGCTGCAATCTCACTCAGAGAATAATCATTTAAAACATAGTCTTCAAATATGGACCTTTTATGTTCTTTTAATAAACCGCCATAAAAGTCATACAACAAAGACATCTCCACTATTTGCGACAAAGCATCGGTATTTTTTTGCTTCTTTTCCTCTTTCATAAAAAACACCACCTGTAAAGTAATTTTCTTTACAGATGGTAGTATATACGATTCTCGCACTGCTGTCAAGTAAAAAATTTGACACTTCTTTTTTTATCGATCTAAGCGCAATTTTCCTTTTTTTATCAGTGAAATTACAATTTCATCAATATTAGGATCAAACTGCGTTCCCTTCCCCAGTTCAAGCTGCTCTAATATATAAGAAATATCTTTTTTTCCTCTATATACACGATCCGAATTCATCGCATCAATCGAGTCTGCTATTCCGATAATTCGAGCTTCGATTGGTATTTCCTCTCCTTTTAGCCCTACTGGGTATCCTTTTCCATCATATCGTTCATGGTGGTAATATGCCCCCGTAGACACATCACTGATAATTGTAAAATCCTTTAAAATTTCTCCTCCAATAATAGGATGCTTTCGCATCAACGGAAATTCATCTTCCGTTAGTTTTCCATGCTTATTTAAAATAGCGTCTGGTACACCTATTTTTCCAATGTCATGCAACAATGCCATATTGTACAAATTTTCTTGCTCCTGTTTACTCCAGCGCAACTCATTTGCAATTATTTTTGAATATTTTGCCACACGTTCCGAATGCTTTTTCGTGTAGGAATCTTTCGCATCAACCGCATTACAAATTGATATAATTGTCTGCATCGTTATTTTTCCTATTTTACGACGTTCCTCCTCCATGGAAACTTCCATTCGTTCCTTTTCCCTCATTTGATAAATCTTAGCTTCTTTTCTCTTGTAGTTAATATACAAAGCAAGCAAAAAACAAGCAAAAAACAAAACAGGAATCCGTATGCAAAAACTGTCTAAATATTCATATTTCAAATAATGACGTACAGGCGTCCAAAACAGTACCAGATACAGCAATTCCAAATATGCTGATACAACCACACCTTCCAGCATCCCCATTAGTAACATAGTGACACTAGGCACAAGAAGGGACCATAATACAGAAAATCCGTCATTGTATCCCATAATTGCATAAATGGTAAACACTACCATAATTGCTAACGATGTCACTCTTTGTGCAAATTTTTTTCTAATCGGGCGAATGTAGACAATATATCCACAGACAAGTATAATAAATGCCAGTAACAATGCAGATACCCACGCAAGTGGGTCTGCTGCTCTATCATTAAATAGAATTGCACCCATACAAATCAAAACAACAATTGTAATAATTATCATCATAATTTTATTTGCACTTTTTTCTTCATTTTCAGTTACATCGGTGCAAAAAACTTTTTTCATCCACTTCCATTTCTTTTTCATCTTGTATTTCGTACCTTTCTATAGCAAAAAGGAGGCTTACTGCCCCCTTTCAAACAATCAAAAACTACTTATAGTAATCAAACTGCAATCCGTACATCCGTACAGTATCTCCATCTTCAATACCTAACGCTTCTAATTGTTCTAATATACCATTTTCTTTTAAGAATTTCTGGAAAAATTCAAATCCCTTTTCTGAATCTAAATTTGTATATCCCAGCATCTTCTCAATTCTTGGGCCTTCCACTACATACATACCATCTTCATCTACTTCTACTGTATATGGCTCATCTGCAATTTCTAAGGAATCTACGAAAAATTCTTTCTCAAAGACAACTGGTTCATCTCCGATTTCATTTAAACGTTCTTTTACATAATACAGAAGTTCCTTTACGCCCTTACCACTAACTGCCGAAATTGGAAATACTTTAATGCCTTTTGGTTCGAATTCATCCTTTAATGCCTGTAATACTTCTTCTCCTTCGTTCCCGTAGAACACATCAATTTTATTTGCAGCAATCACTTGAGGTCTACTAGCTAATTCTTCATTATAAGATGCCAGCTCCGCATTGATTACTTTAATATCTTCAATTGGATCTCTGCCTTCTGTTGATGCAGCATCTACCATGTGTATCATAACTTTCGTACGCTCTACATGGCGTAAAAATTCATGTCCTAATCCAATTCCTTCCGATGCACCTTCAATCAATCCAGGTATATCTGCAATAACAAAGCCATCTCCACCATCTAAATCCACTACTCCCAAATTAGGGTTTAGTGTCGTAAAATGGTAATTTGCAATTTTAGGCTTTGCATTGGTAACTCGCGCTAAAAAGGTAGATTTTCCAACATTAGGGAAACCAACCAAACCAACGTCTGCAATAACTTTCAGCTCTAAAAGCACTGTCAATTCTTTTCCCGGCTTTCCCGGTTGTGCAAACTGAGGCACCTGCATGGTAGCCGTAGCATAATGCTGATTTCCTTTTCCTCCACGTCCACCTTTTAGTACAACTTCGCGTGGATTTTCATAATTGATATCGGTAATTACCTTTCCACTCTCTGCATCCTTTACAACTGTTCCAGGTGGAACTTTTACAACCATATCCATACCATCTTTTCCATGGCATCTTCTTGTTCCTCCAGGCTCTCCATCACTGGCAAAATACTTTCGTACATGACGAAAATCGTTCAGTGTATTTAATCCTTCATCCATTTCAAATATCAAATCACCGCCACGTCCACCGTCACCGCCATCTGGTCCTCCTGCTGCAACGAACAATTCACGACGAAAACTCACATGACCATCTCCGCCTTTTCCGGAACGTATATATATCTTTGCACTATCTGCGAACATTTTTTCACCTCATCCTTCTTTCTATCTTTTCTTTCGTATACTCTGGGATGTTCTAACTCACAGAAAATGAATTGTATCACATCATCCTAACTATACTACATATAATTTATCTTTTTCCATGAGTTAAAACACCCCAAATATTTGATTACTCAAGTATCTGGGGTGTTATGTTTGTAATGTTATAGATTATTTTGATTCTACTGGGTAAACAGAAGCCTGCTTCTTGTCTCTACCCTTTCTTTCAAATCTTAATACACCGTCAACTAAAGCGTATAATGTATCATCTCCACCACGTCCAACATTAAGACCTGGATGAATCTTAGTACCACGCTGTCTGTAAAGAATATTTCCAGCTAAAACGAACTGTCCGTCAGCTCTCTTAGCTCCTAATCTCTTAGACTCAGAATCTCTACCGTTCTTTGTAGAACCAACACCCTTTTTATGAGCGAATAATTGAAGATTCATGTTTAACATATCCTTACACCTCCCTGTTGATTTATTGAAATATTACACGAATATATTCTCTGCTATATTCTTCCTCAATGCCTTGTAAGCCAAGCAATAAGGAATCCACCAATAATTTAGACTTATCACTAATGGATGAAGTCATCTGCAATATAACCTGATCCGTCTTGGTGTCCTGATCTACATGAAAATCATCATCAGTAAACTTCTCAATTGCATTTACGGTATTTATAAATAATGCGGATGCCGCAGCACATACAATGTCCTGCCCATACTCAGCATATCCTGCATGTCCATGCATGCAAATGCGATTGTAAATACCATCTTCATTTTTACTAACAGTAACTGTAATCATGTTGCACTCCTATCTGGATTACATACATGGATTAAGCATTGATCTTTTCAATCTTAACCTGTGTGTACTGCTGTCTATGACCATTTTTCTTGTGATAGCCAGTTTTTCTCTTATATCTGTAAACGATAACCTTTTTAGCTTTTCCTTCTTTTACTACAGAAGCAGTAACAGTTGCTCCAGCTACTGTTGGCTGTCCAACTTTTAAGCTACCGTCATTTACAGCAAGAACCTGATCAAAAGTAACATTTTCACCAGCTTCTACTCCAAGCTTTTCTACGTTAATGATATCGCCTTCGGCTACTTTGTACTGTTTACCACCTGTTGCTATAATTGCGTACATATGGCACCTCCTATTATCATTACTCGCCAGCTATGGTGTTTGCTCAAGCAAATCTTAAACCTCGCTGTGCGGCATACTTCTACATTAAATCACATTCTTTTTTGTTTGTCAAGCATTTTTATTTACTTTTTATAATTGCCTGCTACCACCACAACTTAATCTATATCATTCTCATCATAATGCCCATTGATATCCATTGTATGTAGTGTTCTTCTTTTCAATCTAGCTTCTTCTGAAGCGTGCATAATGTAATCTTTAATTTCATCCGAATGCTTTACATGTGAAATCTTCAATTCTGGATGTGTAATGTCTCCTGTATAACAGACAATAGTACCCAAACCAAAAATTCTTTCAAAAAAGCTTTTCTTTAAACGCGTATCCTGGATCTTATACATAAAAGCATCATCTTCCACGATATTTAAAAATCCTGTTTTCATGTTTATCTTTTCTTCATCAATCAGATATTTTGTAAAACTTAGTGGTAATCCAAAAAATACTACACGTTTTCTTTCTCTATACTCCATTTTTTTCTCCCTTTTCATTTTTATTGAATTTGGACAGTCGCACTCTTTCCAGAACCTGTAACTGCCATTTTACAGCCTGCCAGCTTTGTATCTTGGGAAACAATAAAAACAACTCTTCCCTTCGCTGTTTTTCCTGCCTTTATCTTTTTATTATAGAAAACCAAATCATCTTCTGCCAAAGATAATTCCGCAGAATACGTTTTGCCGTCTCCAGTGGTAAGTTGATATTCCAATTGTTTTTTTGCAAGATTAACTTTTTTATCTTTTGAGGTAGTGTTTTTCAATTTCAAATTGACAACCGCAATCCTTTCCCCTTTTTTTGCATAAATAGCATATCCAGCTTCGCCACCTGTATATTGCGTACAGGTAGTTATCTTATCTGCTGTCACTTCTATACCTGAAATTCCCATTATATCAGACAATGCATACTCCTGTTCCTGCTCTTCACTTCCATTAGAACCGTCAGAAGTAGCAGATGAGTTTTGATTCCCCGGCTCTGCTGTTACTCCCGGTGCCGTTGTAACAGCAGGAGTTCCAGTAGCTTCTGGCTCTGTTGTTTCTTCTGGGTACTGCAAACTTTCTGTATAATTTTTACTATGTTTTAACATCAAACCAGCTATATATTCTGCGGTCTCTGCCGTTTGCTGCTCATTGAGCACAACAGTTTTTCCACATCCTGTCAATCCTAATGCTGCAATTAACGCAAGCACTCCTACTCCCTGTTTTTTCACTATAATGCCCCCTCAACCTGTAAAACAGTCCTTAGAATATTTTCACAGACTTTTCTTTTTATTTCTTTCATTATAACAATATTTGACAGCAAACGCAAACCCTTTCTAACTTTCCTTTGTATCCAGCTCAAACCAAAATTCCACTCCATCGTTGGTATTATATACACCACATTCCCGATGCATAGAATTCATAATTGCCTTTACAATAGACAGTCCAATACCGCTACCTCCGTATTCTCTTGTACGTGCCTTATCAACTTTATAGAATTTAATCCAGACTTTTTCCAAATCGTCTTCTGGAATCGGCTCTCCTGTATTTCTTACAGCAATACGAACTACATCCTCCAGTCTAGTCATTTTTATTTCTATGATTTTTTCTCCATCCACATGATTCAATGCATTGCTCACATAGTTTGTCACAACTTCCTGTGTCATATATTCGTCTGCCCATACATATACAGGTTCCTGTTGTTCAAATATCACAGTTACTTCCTTCTGTGCAAAGATAAGCTGATTGGAATTTAATACTGATTGTATGACTGCCACAATATCAAATCGCTCAAATTCTATTTGATTTTTGCCAAACTCGATCTGATTTAAGTTTAGTAACTTCTTTACCATATTATTCATTTTATTTGCTTCGTCTATAATAACTTCACAATAAAATTCTCGATCCTCTGGGTCCTCATTGATATTGTCCTGCAATCCTTCTGCGTATCCCTGTATCAGCGCAATTGGTGTTTTCAACTCATGTGTTACATTTGATAAAAATTCTTTTCGCATTTCATCAATTTGTATCTTACTTTCAATATCTGACTTTAATTCATTGTTCGCAGATTTCAATTCTGAAATTGTAGTTTCTAGTTTTTCTGAAAGTACATTGATGCTATGCCCCAAATCACCTAATTCATCTTTACGCTGTTCTGTGTACTTCGTCTCAAAATTTAATTCTGACATCTCATGTGCAATTTTTGAAAGTTTTCGGATTGGTTTTGTAAAGCTATCACTAATCACAAACATTACAATAATACCAATTAAAATAGCTAATAGCGCCGCATAAACCAAAAATTGACTTGATAATTTCACGCTCTCCTGTATACTTTCATAATTGGTACGCATATAAACCGTATGTGTTTCATCTGCTATTTTAATAGAACCAACTAACTCTAAATATTCCGAATCCAAACGGTCATCATGAACTTTTACAATGGAATAGAGCCCACTTTTTTCTTCATATAAAGTTGTCGCATCCACCTGTTTTCCAACGTCTTTTAAATCTCCGTAATTTTCTCCCATCTGATTCAACACAAGCTGTTGTTCCCGCTCATTCATCCGCTGGTCTTCCGCCGATGGATACAAAAATACGCCTTGATAAATCCAATGTCCCTGATAATATATACGCAGCCAATCTACTACATAGATACTTATATTATTGTCCGCACTCCACTTCTCCAATGCCAACTCCACCGCAGAATCAACGGTTTGCGAAGCTTCATCCTTATCAGAATCTGCTTCCTTTGATTCTGACTGATTTAACTGTTCATATACCTCTGTATAGGATTGTTTCAGTGATTGGCATTTGCTGTATTGATAATAGGTAGGCAAAAACAATTCATTTGCCCCCCAGCAAAGCATAAATACGCCAAGAAGTAATGCAGAAACAGAACAACTCAACCGAAAACGAATGGACTGTTTTTTAAATTTCTTTTTCATACTTTCCACTCTTTTCTATTTTATTTTGTCTTCGGTGTTTCAAATTTGTATCCCATTCCCCAGATTGTTTTGATACAATCACCTTTATCACCTAATTTGCTTCTCAGTTTTTTTACATGTGTATCAATCGTTCTGGCATCTCCAAAGTAATCATAGTTCCACACATTATTTAAAATACGTTCCCTTGACAAGGCTACTCCTTCATTTTTTACAAAATAGGATAGCAACTCAAATTCTTTAAAACTTAACTCAATTACTTTTCCATCGACTGAAACTTCATGCGCCGTTTTATTAATCACGATACCATCAATTTCTATATTTTCATCATCTACATTATTTGTACGTCGCAAAATTGCTTCCACACGGGCAACTAAAATCTTTGGGCTAAATGGTTTTGATATGTATTCATCAATTCCTAAATCAAATCCCAAAAGTTCATCTTTTTCGTCGCTCTTTGCAGTCAACATAATAATAGGCACTTTTGAGTATTGTCTGATTTCTCTACACACCTGCCATCCATCCATCTTAGGCATCATAACATCTAAAATAATCAGTGAAATGTCGTTTTGCTCAAAAAATTTATCAACAGCAACTTCGCCATTTTCCGCTTCAATGACATCATAACCTTTTTTTCCAAGGAAGTCTTTTACAAGTTTGCGCATTCTGCTTTCATCATCCACAACCATTATTTTTAAACGTTCCATAAACATCCCTCCACAATTTTCCCTATCATCTGTTAAAATGTTGTTTTTTTTAATCCTAACAAAATTCTATGTATAAACTGTGAAATCTACTCACTTTCTTTTTGCTCTTTTTCCTTCTGTTTCTGTTGTTCCTTCCACTGCTGTTCTTTTTCTGTTACTGCATTTTCACGTTCTTTTAATTCTTCTTCCCATGCTGAATATTTATCAAGCACTGCATCTTCGTCATAGGTCCGATAATTAAAGTACACCATAACCATCATCAATAGAATTAAACCACCCAAAAAGCAGATTATTATTTTTTGCAGTTTTCCTTTATCTTTTGAATCTTGATAAAGCACCCGATACTGTTCTGCTAATTTATTCGCTGCCTCTACATCCTCTGGAAGCTCCCTTTGTGAAGCTGTTTTATCTACGGGTATTGTCTTTATATATTGTTTTTCCATTACCTCATTTTTTATCAGGTACAAGTAAAGCTGATGCATAAAGTCATATCCGATAACGGTATGAAACATTTTATTTTCTGATGCCTTATTGTATATTTTCAAAATCTGCTGCTTGTCTTTCATATTAGTATGCGCTTTTATATATACAATGGATTCTGCTTCTTTTTTTGCTTTGTCATAATCCTCACGGGTTGCAAACTCATAACCGTTTACTATCCATTTTTCATCCGCCATTTAAAACACCCTCTTCCCGAAATTTTTATAAGATACCTTTCCTCTTTTTCAACTTTGCTTCCATATTACAAGGTAACCTGCTCTCTTCTTTCCAATCTATGCGACACCGCATTATTTTTCGTCTACTGAAAATCCGATACATTATTTTCTAAATAAAATAGCGGTGTTTCTTTTTTTATGTTTTGAATCGCATTCTGGACGATCGATACATCTCTCGCCCAGGCATTCTTTCCATCATAGTTAAAAACAATCAATACCTTCTCTTCTGATAAATTCTTTTCTTTCAGGTAAGCAATCAATTGCTCGCGTGCTTCCTCCCTTTTATCATTGGAAAACGTAATACTTTCTGTTTCATCTTGATATGCAATCTCAAAGCTTCGTAGTTCTCCCAATCCACCTGCTAATTTTATGACCATATACTGGCAATCTTTTGAAATTATTTTTTCTAATGCTGCATTTTCATTTTGTAACTCTTTTATCGTTGCGGCACTGTTTTCCTTGTCCTTTTTTATTTCTCCATTGGTCGTCATAATAAAGCTAAACAACATTATCATCAAAATATCTACTAAAACAGATAGATTCACTATTTTTTTCATTGTCATAAATTTATCCATTATTGTTCCTCATTTTTTGTATCTTGGTGTTTACGACTCCATTCTTTGTCTTTTAATTCAAAAATTCCTCGAATAATCAATGCATCTAGAACTTTAAGGATAATACAGAAAAACAAGCCACATAATGTCGTGTCTAACGCGGTTACAAATCCAGCCTGCAAACTGGCTGTATCATCTTTTATCTGTAAAAGGCCTACTACAGTACCCAAAGTACCAAGCAATGGCAGAATCTCCTCACATACCAAAAATATATTGTAAAAATAGTCCGTCATTCTACTCTTATGTCCCTTTTCACGAAAACAGATTGTCAAACAAGTCACAAAACCAAATACAAAACCTGCTGCTGCCACCATAATCATGATATCCATTATGTACTTTGCTAAAAAATTCACCATTCTGTACTGTTCCTCCTAGTTTTTATCGTCTATCGTCCATTTAATCTTTGCACTATCCATTGCCTGTTCCACGGATGTAAGAAAATCTGCAATTGCATTTTCATCATGGATTGTCACGATAATTGTATCCAATTTATCTTCTCCAACTTCTGTCTTTAATTGGTCAATCAATGTTTCAATAGACTCCAAAGTTTCCTCTCGAAATATAATCTCATTGTCCTGTGTCAGTTCAATATCGTAGTTCTTTATTTCAGGGGTTGCTTCTGTTTTTTCCTGCTCTGAACCCTGTTTTCCAAAAAATCCTGTTCCATTTCCTCCCCCAATACCAAAATACCATATTGCTAAAATCAACAAGATCAATATAGAAAAAATTACTGGGAAACATCCTATACTACGTTTCTTTTTTTCTTTCTTCTCCTTCTGCATAACCATAACTCCTCTCTTTTCCTTTGTATTAATTATCTCTATTATATCGCATTTTTATTATAAGTACACTAAAAAATTGCCTATACTTTTTTTATCTCAAAAAAGTATAGGCTAATCTACGTACTCACTGTGGAGCATCTACATTTCTTCAGTTTTTTAATTGTTTCGGCTGGTCAATGCTATTGGCAAATCACTTTACTGCTTTTTGACTTGTCGTAATGCACTTTTAGATCTAACATAATTATAACACCAAATTAAAAAGCCCAAAAAGCAAACTCCCATAAGTCCACCTAAACTATTCAATAAAATATCATCTACATCAACAGATTTTACAACCATACCACTACATAAATCTAAAAACAATTGTGTTATTTCAATTAACACAGATATCGTCACAATAAAATACATACGATATCTAAATGATTTTTGCTCAAAAATCCACGAAACGGTAATCCCCAATGGCACAAACAAAATGATATTACCAAAAACTTGTCTGATAAAAGTTTGTAAACCACTATCAATGCACTCTCCAATTGTATGAAAAGGAATAAAATTAAAATGCCTAAACAATTCTGGCACGCTACTATAATTTTCAAACATATAGCTAGCTATTTTCCCACCAATAGGATAATCAAATACTGTGAAATGCAGAATAAAATAGCATGACCATAATAGGGATAAACATTTGCATATATCTATCTTTTTATGTTTCCTTATGATCAAGATGATTACAAGTATTACTAACAAAAAAATGCTTTGATTCATAAAAATACCTGCTCGTACCATATCTTAATGACACTTCCTTCTTTTTAAAATTTCGTATACATACACACAACTTCTTCCCAGTACTAAAGAAAACAAGTTCATTGCCGCAACACCTAAATCCCAAGAAAATTGAGTAACTCCTGAACGAATATTTTCTACATAAATCAAAACAGAAAAACACACTATAGTAAGCATATATAATAAAATCTGTACCAATTTATTTTTGAATAAAGTAGCAATTAAAATTCCAAATGGAATAAACAAAATAATGTTCCACAATAAAAATTTAATTTTTTCATCATTACCTAAAAATTGCAAACTATGAAATGGGCTACCCCCCATAAAACGAATTGGAGTATCATCACTTATCAAATAGAAATGCATCGGATAGAACGTTCCAATAATTGCGAAAATAAGTGAAATATATACTCCTATTACCTCCATCCAAAATTTACGTTCTTTCTGATTTGCAATTGCCACCATTGCCAAAATAACTAATATCCATGTAGCAGACAGTATAGGTAAATCCATACCTAACTTCATATGTTACCTCCTTAATAATGTTCTAGTTGTTATAAATTAACTATGATATATGATAAATTTCCGTTTTTTAGAAAACGATCTTGTTAATGACAACTTTATGATAACCAAAAACACTTTCTCAGGTCAACCACTTTTTCACTCAAAGGAAGTTTATATCATCATCCATATTTTCCTTGGGTATCGTTCCCTTACAACACCATAAGAAGTCTTTTGTACTTCGTTCTCATTCTTAAATGAATATTGAAACGTATTACAGAATTCAAAAGGGAGGTTCCATACTTTCCTTTCACCAGGTTCTAAAACCAAATCCATATCCGATAAATGTTCATTCATCGCAAAAAATAAATCACTAGATATTCCATTCCCGAAGTAATTTTCTCCCTCTATATACCAATCACAGGCTGTAATCCTTTTCTTATATTTAGATGTATTCTCCACTTGCATTGTAACGATGCAAACGGACAGTAACTCCATCCCATACTCTTCCTTTATTTGTTCTTTGTTTAACCACTTTGTTTCCTTCACTTTATAACTGATTTCTTCCTGATCCACATAACATTTTCCCTTTTCTATTTTCACATTATCTGCTTGTGGATATTCATGATTCACCCATAGAATGCGAAAAGTAACTGCTACAAACAGGATTGCCACTACAACAAAATATCGAATTTTCATTTTCACTCCACCTCTAAGGTTACCCTTCCCTTTTCAACTTTATAGATTGTATCACAGAGCATGGACAACTCATCCCTATCATGAGAAGCTATGATGATGATCGGTTGATACTCCATCATTTCTTCTTGTAACAATACATTCAATTTACCTATACTTTCTGTATCCAATGCATTTGTAGGCTCGTCCAACAAGATAAGTTTAGGATGTTCCATTATAGCCGCAACAATCCCTAATTTTTGTTTCATTCCTAATGAATACTTTTTCACCTTTTTCTTGCTGTAAGGATCTAACCCTAGAGCCTCCATGGTATTTTTAATCTCTTCTTCTCCTATTTCATTTCTTATTTCTGCCAATGTCATAAGATTTCTCATAGCTGTATCATTTTCCATAAAACCTGGATTTTCTAGCAAAGCCCCAACACTTTCTGGAAATTCCATATCCCTCCCTAACAATTTATCATCTAGCCATATTTCTCCTTCCCCCAAATGAATCAGACCACAAATTGCTCGCATTAACATGGTCTTTCCAGAACCATTTTTCCCTCTCAATCCATAAATATGACCAGATTCAAACTGAATATTTACATTATCAATTACCATTTCATATCCTATTTTTCTCGAAGCATTTACCAATCTTATCTGCATCTATTTCCTCTCCTTTAACTAAGCAATTCTATCCCTTTTACTATTTTTTTCCCATACCATATAAAAATCAAACTCCATGCCAACGATATTGCCAAGCCTGTGCCTGCTCGCAAGAAATATTGACTAATATCATTCCAACGACAAAGAATCGAATATTCGCCTGGCAAGATTGGTAAGTACCAATATACTTCAGCAACAATAACTACTAGTCCTATAATCATCGCAAAAAGCTCATTGTACTTCATTGATATCACAGTTCCAAACAATGCAATAGGAATAGAAGTGACCACTGGAATAACCAAAATAATAAAAAGTTGTTGTATTTCGCTCATTAACTGTAGGTTTTCCCCTACCAACAAATATTTCGTAGTATAAAATTTTCCTTCTCTAAAGAAACTTGCAAAACAAGCAGATATTACTACGATTCCATAATAAAACAACAGTTCAAACACACACCATACACATTTGCTGTTCCACCAGACTTCACGATTCTTCATACGAATGAGATGCTGATATCCATGTACCTCAAAATCTTTCTTGGGATAAAAAATTATACTTACTAAACAACCTACTTGAAGAATAAACCAATAGAACGGCATGTTAAAATTTACTTGAGCCTCTCTTTTGAGTACTCTTTGTCCTTTCATTAGATATGCCAACACATCTATTCCAGTGATATCCCGCCCTACACTTTGAGCAGCCCCAACATGATTAGCCGCTAATATGGAACATATCATCAAAAAACTTATGGCTAGAATCATATGAATTTTCCATCTTTTTATTATGCCCATTCGTAAATCATACTTTAGCTGTTTACTAATTCCCTTCATTCAAAAAAACTCCTTTTTTCTTAAAATGTAAAGATATAACCCAGTAATTACCATAAATATTACACACAAATATATTGCAAGCTTAAATTTTTCACTGTTAAAGGCAAAAAAATTATAATCTACTTTGCACCACCTTGTAATTAACTGAACTTTTGGAAATACAGATTCACAAACTAACCCTATAATTATTATGATGTTCCCTAGCAAAAGAGAATTGGTATACCAAAAACATAGGTTAATGACATTTCCTATTATGGTCAACCTCACTATACCAATCATTGCCACAACTAATAGCAATTCGCCTCCTGATAAACTTGTAGTCTGTAAGGTATTTGCATAATACATACTTTTTCTGCTGCTCCAATCAAGCAAACGTAAATCATGATTTATCAACAAACAGATACCTAAAAAAATAAATTGAAACCAAACTGCGCATTCTAGTATTTTCAATTGTTGCTCATAAAGTATTTGTTTCTTTTTTCTTTTTCGCAAAATTCGGTTTACAGAAAAATCATTTCGAAAGAAGCAGTAATATACAATAAAATATGGAAGCCAAAAAATCATCATGTATTGTCTTGGATTCATTCCAAATATGATACGATCCATTCCACATCCAACAATTCCATTTGTAAAACCCTTAATAAGTATATATATCATACAAGAAAAATATAGAAATGCCGGAAATAGCCCCCTTCGCTCTATCTTAAATTGTTTACTCATATCTTATTGCCTTTCTAAAGTAAATTACTCCTATTATCAAAAATACAATTGCCCCAAGTATCAATTCATTTGCCATGCAAACACCAGTTGCTGGATTTAAAAATGAATTTGGTGCTCTCCAGGATACAGGCAAAAATATGCAATCTAAAGAATATAAAAAATAGTATAGAGCAAATGGTGTAATACTTGCTACGATTGCATATTGCGTATAAAAACTAGAAGGCAATACAATAGTTGCAAATCCGCCAGCAAATATAAATATAATGAACAACATTAACATTACATACAAAAAAGGATGTGAAAAGAATAAAGAATAGCCAACCGCACTTATATTCGGTTCATAGGACATAATCAATTCAGGTTTAATAGCTGGAAACTTCATAGCTGTCAGTATTATACTTATAATTAAAGGAATTATCACACTGAAGCCTCCTACGACAAATGTTACCACATACCTTGCTAACAAATATTGTCTTTTTTGTCCTCTTAGATAAAAATGAATATAATATTGACTTTTCAAATCTTTACAATAAATCGCCCCTACTGGCAATGCTGAAAGTAACGGCAATATCATAAAAAACACATAATTCTGAATGGGATACCCATTTCCTCCCAACCATCGATAATAAAAAGATTCCACACAATTAAAATCATCTATTATCATGGAGATTGGCCAAACAAAAGTAATTTGGTGCCAAATTACAATTCCAATTCCTATTGCCAATGAAAGTAACATTCCTTTGTTACAAAAGGCTCTTCGAAATTCATTTTTCCATACACTATTCAAACTCTATCACCACCTCTTAATTCTCTCCTCTTCCTATCGGTATTTTTACATAACAAGTGTCTGCAACACTTTGCGCCATTACTCCAGAATTGTCTATTTTAAGGACCATTCCACATTTTTTAGTTAATAGTTCATCAGGCACAATATACATAAGACCTGTTTTTAAATTCTTACCCTTCTCCAAATCATATATATAAAAGTTCTTTAAACGTTGATTACGCTTAGTTTTCATTCCAGCAATTTCTAATCCGTCCTTTAGCTTTGCATCTTCTCCAAAGCATAATATATTTATATTATTAATTCCTACAGAATCTTTTTGTTCTTTTCTATTTTCAATCAATACAGGGAGTATCACATAAGAATACTCATTTGTAATTGTACTGTTTTCATCTATTTTATGATTTCCATAATCCACCGCCAATACATATCCCTTAGGCAATTTCTTTGATACCTTTGCTTCGCCAAAATTATAAATAAATCCATCGTTTTCAATTGTATTTTTCATACTTAATAGTGGAATCTGCTCATTGTGTTCCAAGTATGAACAATCACCTGTTATTATTTCTTGCAATACCCCCTTCCAATAATCATCTGTCGCACAGTTCTCTCTATCTTCTTTTTTTGGCTCATAAACTTCGTCTTGCTCCTGTATACTATCAACTTTTGGGCTCATTTCAATATTCTTTTGTCCATGATTTAACAATTCATCTTTTGTTAAGATTAATACACTTAATACACTCAAAAACAAAATACCTACTATTAGCCCATAATGTTTTTTCTGTTTCATAATCCACCTCATGCCCAAGAAAACAAGTGTACTAGACACTTGTTTTCTCTCACTTTTATCTATTTTTCTAACTGTTTTTTATTTTCCGCTACAGTTATCCGGACTCCAAACGCCTCTCATCGTATGTGCTAAATGATCCGTTGTGGATAACAATAAATAAGTTGTTTTATATTTTTTTGAATTATTGGTAAAATACTTTGATTTTCCAGCTGCAACTTGATATACGTTGGTTGAATAGTCGTAATCAAAAGCATCGCCATAAGAACCAGCTCTCACCCCAGTTTTAGCAGCACCACATACATTCAATTTGCATGGGTTCGATGCTCCGCATTTAACATAACTCTTTGAATTATCCGTTTTGTTTCTTGCCTTTGTCGCTACATCACTTCCGTCTCCATTATAATAAAAATCAAACTTTGTATCCTTCCATTCATTTGCACTTGCAACTTGACCCGTTGTCGCCACCATTCCAGTAACTGATACTCCAATAAAAAAACACTTTAATAACTTGCTAAATTTATGCTGTCTCATTCTAACATTCTCCTTTTGCTATTTTTTCTTAAAAATGGTTGTACTTCCTAACTCTACAATCATAGAAATTACAAGTACTATGTTACCCTAAACAATCTCTTCTGGAAATTTTAAAACGTATAATCCCCACAAAAACCACTTTCCAATATCCAAATCATAATAGCTCTTTTCTGTATATCAGACGTTCTACTCCATCTTAATCACTTATTTCAATTTTGAGCTGGTGCAAATAAAAACACAATTATCCCAGATATCATCCAAAAATCTAATACAATTGCCATGGGAATTTTGCAATAACTAATCACACTAAGCATAAGTGTATTTTAATCAATTGTCATTATGTAGAATCCCTTTATACTTTTTGTATGATACTTTAGAAAGCGGTCTTGTTAGTGACAACTTTATGATAGCAAAAAAACACCCCCAAATTTTCGAGTTGTAAAAAAACATATAGATTTTTGTAAAAATTTAAAGTTTTTTGGACAAAAAATACTCCTGCCATAACAACAGAAGTATTTACAAATAAAACATAATATCTACAATAAATTCCTTACCTTCAGATAAAATTTCTATTGTTCCATTATATTTATCTACCGTAGATTTTATACTCTTTATTCCAATTCCATGTAATGTCTTGTCTTTTTTTCTTGTAACAATCTTCCCTCCATCTTTATTTAGAATTTGATCATAGCTATTTTTGATTCTTATAATAATACAACCTGCCTCATACTTCATAAACAGTTTTATATATTTCGTAGTCTTTACTCTCTCACATGCTTCTATGGCATTATCCAAAAGATTTCCAAGGATTACTACCATATCATCTGTATTTACCTCTATGGATGCAGGCAAAACCACATTACAGGCTACCTCAATTCCCATTTCTTTCGTATCCTGAAGTTTACTATTCACAATGCTATCAATAATGAGGTTTCCAGTGTTTGAAAATGTCTCTTGCTCCTTTGCCCTTTTCTCAAAATCCGAGAGATACCTTTTTAGTTCTGCCATATTTTCGCTTTCTGCAAGCTCTCTTAATATCTGCATCCTATTCTTTAAGTCATGGCGAAATTGTCTTTGCAATTCCTGTTTTTGCTGAATGATCATTGCCTCCTTTTGGTAATATTCCTTTTCCTTTTCAATAAGACACGCTTGTTCTTTGCTTGCAAACAGCTCTACTAGGCAATCCTGCAAATAAATCAACAGATATACTGTAATTTCAGCTGCAAATAAGACGGCAGTTTCTATGACAATACCTTCTTGCTTTCGAACACCTAAAAATAAAAGTTCTGAAATTATGGTTGAAAATACAATCACCTCTAAAACAACTACCTTTCTAGATAGTGTATTCGCTCCTTCCTTCACTATTATTTTTTGAATTAGCATTACAACAATCAAAAAAACAATTCGGCTTAAGAATAATGCAATACATTCTCCATTGGAGGCCTTTTTAAACAAATCAAAATTTTCTATCGAAATAGGCAAGGCTATTATCATCTCTGATAGAGCCAAAAGCATATTTATACCTACTGTAACACCTATTTTTTTCCATATATTCGACTCAAAGCAACATGTAAGCGTAAAACTCAACAAAATACTAGTGATAAGATTAATCCATACGTATGGTGTGTAATAATCTATCAAAAGAGTAATAATCACCTCAACGGACATGGTTGCATATAATACTCTTTTGTCATACAACTTGCCACGAAACAAAGTTTTTAACAATCGAACCATTAAGTATATATCAAAAATATTTACTGCAAGCCTATTGCAAAACTGGAGTATTTCTATCATTTAATACATCTCTTCCTTTTTAATATCTATAAACTGTTTCCTTATAGTAGAACGTCTGGACTGGCTAATTGGGACCACCGTTCCATCATATAAAACAACCTGTTCATACTCTATCTTCTTAACACACTGATAATTCACAAGGAACGATTTATGTACATATAAAAATTGTTTTCCCTTTAACTGACTATAAATTATCTCTAATGAACCATAAAACTCTTCCTCATTTTGCCTTCCATGAAGCGTAACTTTTCTTGCTCTACTAGAAAAATATTTTATTTCAGATAAATCTACTTGGTATATGTCAGATCCAATTTTATATTGGAATTTTTCTGTCTTCTGGCTAGAAAGAATTAGAAATTTATCTAGCACCTTCTTTACTTCTGTTTCAGTAATTGGCTTTACCAAAAAATTAATAGGCCGATATTCAAAAAGATCCATTGCATACCCTGTATTTCCTGATATATATGCTATTTGAACTACCTCATCACCAATTGTTTCTCTTATGTGTTTTCCAACCTCAACACCATTTTTCCCTTTATATTCAATGTCAAGAAAAATCAAATCAAACTTTCCCTTTTCATAATTTTCACAAATCATATCACCTTTATCAAAACACTCAATGTCACACTCAATTCCATACTCATTCTCTATTTGTTTCAAGTAATCCTCCATTGCAAACTGAATCTTTATATCATCATCACATATTGCAATCTTTATATGCATTGTTCATTTTCCTCCTCATTAACTAGGATATCAAAATTTCTTTTCTTTTATCATCAAAAACACTGGAAGCATTGTTCAAAAATTTCTTCTTCCAGTTGCGAAGCAGATTTGTCTAAATATTCCTCTCCAAAGCCCCACGAGTTCTATTATTTTAAGAACAAAGTGGACAAGTGCACATCCCACAAAGCGTTTTACTCTATAGGACGCATTTTTCTATAAAGAAAAAAAGTTGCCAAACTATTGACTAAAATCAACACCTTGACAACTTTTTCATACTCTAAATCAATCGTTTACTCAAAAACATTTTTCTAATACCTGAATAGACTATAGTTGCTAACACTACTCCAATAGAATTCAATATAATATCATCAATATCTGCTATCCTATTTGGATATTGAGCAAGAATATTGATAATGGCTTGTATTGTCTCTATTATAACAGACAATCCTACTCCCCAAATAATCATTTTTTTCATTGTATACTTTTTTTTATAATCTAAAAATAATGCTGTAAATAATACAAAAGGAATTAGAAGCACAATGTTTCCCCCAATCTGTATCAAAAAATTACTTGATTGGAGTGTAAGAATTATATTTTTAAATGGTACATACTGTATCATGCTAAAATCCCCTGACATGGCATTTTTAAATTCTTGTATTTCCACTTTAGATGGTACATATATAGGAAAAAACACAATCTTTATCAAACAAAGTAAGTAAAAAGAAAAAAGCATCCCTAAAACTTTATATATATTTTTTTTAATTTTCAAAAAGCATACAATAGACAAAACAACAAATAAAACTATAAATAATTTAGAACCAAAATCAATTGTCATATGTAACCTCAACTATTACTTAAATTCTACTAAAATGTCACCAACCCATTTTCTTCCCTTGGAACCAGAAGAGGTATTAGAGTAGTTTCTCAAATAAATTCTATACTTCCCTTTAGACACATTATTAAATCTAACATTACCACCATAAACAGAATCAACATACTTTTCTGACCTTACATAATTCCATTTATCATTATCATTATCATATTTTTGCAATCTAATCTCCATAGAGCATCCACTCGTTCCTTAATACTTGTTTTCATACTTTCCTTCTAAATAAATAATTTTAGTTTTAGATTATCAGAAAAATAAATACATTTAGTTGTATCTTGTAATAAAATTTTTTCAACTTCGTCGTTTGATAGCCTTCGCTTTAAAAAGCATATCACATTTTGCATTGAAAGTCAATCACATTTCTATATTTGTTATTATCTTTTTACACAATGTTTTAAATCAATTCTTCTCTATTTCTATTTTTCCATTTTGCAAGTAGTATTTCTTATCACATTGATAAGCAATCTCCCTATCATGAGTAACAATTACAATACTTGTACCCTTTTTGTAAATATGTTTGAGCATCTTAAATACATCTTTTTTATTTTCTTCATCCAAAGAACCTGTTGGCTCATCAGCAAGTAAAAGTTTAGGTTCCTGTACAATAGCTCTTGCTATTGCTACGCGTTGTTTTTCCCCTCCTGATAATTGATAAATGCTTTTATCTAACAATTTTTCAATATGAAATTTTTCCACAAGCGAATAAACTTTTTCCTCTATCCGTTTCTGCGGACTATGTGCAATATACATTGGAGTTGCAATGTTTTCAAATACAGAAAGCCGTTCAAGCAACGCATAATCTTGCATTACAAAACCAATCTGTTTATTTCGCAAACTGTTCCATTTCCTTTTACACTTTTCCATATCTTGGCCATCAAAAAAATATCTCCCCCTGTCTATTTTCTCCAGCAACCCCAAAATTCGAAGAAGTGTGGATTTTCCTGAACCTGATTTTCCATAAATAGAAACCACTTCTCCCTCTGCCACTTTAAAATTTACTCCCTTTAACACCGGATATCTTTTATCCAATTCCCCCTTGTATGTTTTCTCAATCTCCTTTCATTCAACTATCATAATACCTCTCCTTGTTTTTGTTCTTCATTCCGTATCACACACCCAAATACAATAGCTGTGTTTAACAAATAAACCATAAAAAAGATTATTGTAACATACCATCCCAATCGCAGTAATCCAGCATAGGGTTCCAAATTAAAACGAGCCAAAATCACTTCATGCGCTGCGTTGCTAAACCATCTTCCTCTAGAAAGTTTATAGCTTATTTTTTGTGCAACTCCTCCTAGATATACCAATCCAGGGCTATCCAAACTATCCATCCCATCTACACATTTTTTGCCATTTCTCTCAATATATCCTACGCGCTCTTTTCCTAAAATATTTTGTAACTTTTCTATATCAACATCTAAGCTTTCCTTACGTGTAGCATAATAAAGCGATTTTTCTGAAACCTTAATATTTCTCAACATCTGTACATCCGCAGAAGTCAACACAAAAGATATATTAAAAATAAAAGATACTAAAACTAATTGTGCAGCTAAAAACATGGCCACCGGCATATTTTGTACATACATTTTCGTCATTATTTTTAACATTTTTTTCTCCTATAAAAATGGTTCTGGTGCAACTGTTTTTATTTGTTTTAGCCGTATCCAATTTATTATTCCTAAAAGTATTTGCAAATCAAAATGAATGCGAAAAAAACTTGCAAGCATAGCTAAAACAGATATTTTTTCTCCAATTACAACAAAAAATGCCACATATAAAACAACTGGAATAATCGTTGCTTTCATCTGAAATTTTAATAATTCTACTTGTAACCCCCTGTATAATATAATCTGATTTACTCCGAGCATTTTTAATATCCTATAATCTTTTTCTCTTTCTTTTATGCTATACAACCATAGAGATAAAAAACCTAAAAAAATGCTAAATGCTATTATTCCGTACTCTTGCTTTTTTATCCAATATAATAGTAAAAAATCCACGCATCGCCTATCAGGGTTAATCACCGACAAAACAACTAGCAATAAACTAATGCACAAAAAATATAAAAGCATTCTTTCGCTTTTCCAAAATGCAGCATTTACCTTTTTTACCAAAAAACCACCTCTTTTTGTCAAAGATATTCACAATCTGTGTTGCTACTTGAAAGTAGCACTACGTGCCTTACGAGATACAGGGCTTAGCCCCAGCATCTCGTAGTGGGAGTACCCACTACCTAAAGGCAGCAGATTTTCTTGCTCTTTTATAAACAACTTTCCATATCTGCCAAAGTCTTATCAATATCTGCCTCTGTATGTGATGCAGACAAAAAGATGGATTCAAACTGACTTGGTCCAAAGTAATTTCCATGCACAAGCATTTTCTTAAAGTATTCTGCAAATTTTTCTGTATCTGCTGTTTTAGCTGTCGTATAATTTTCCACTGGTTGCTCTGTAAAATAGAGACAAGACAAAGAACCTTCTCCCACCATGCGGTAAGGCAACCCTTTTTTCTCAAGTATGCTATTGGCTCCTATGCGAAGTCTATCCCCAAGTTTTTGCAGTTTTTGATAGATATCCAGATTTTCTTTTAAAATTGTCAATTGAGTAATTCCTGCGCACATTGCAACTGGATTTCCACTAAGCGTTCCTGCCTGATACACACTTCCAAGCGGTGCAACCACCTGCATTACATCACGCCTTCCTCCATAAGCTCCAACTGGCATTCCTCCGCCAATAATCTTTCCGAAGGTAAGTAAATCCGGCTTAACGCCAAAGTATTCACTTGCCCCTCCTGCTGCCAAACGAAATCCAGTAATTACCTCGTCAAAAATCAATAATGCATGATTCTTATCGCAAAGTTCCCGCAATCCTTGTAAAAATCCCTCTTTTGGAAGCACTACTCCCATATTTGCTGCAATCGGTTCTACAATTACACAAGCAATCTGTTCTTTATTCTTTTCAAATAATTCTTCCACACTAGATAAATTATTATATTCTGCGGTAAGTGTATCCTGCACACAGCCTTTTGGCACTCCACTACTATCCGGCACTCCCGTTGTTAAGGCACCAGAACCCGCTTTTACCAATAATGCGTCGGAATGTCCATGATAACACCCTGCAAACTTAATAATCTTATTTTTTCCTGTAAATCCTCTTGCTGTGCGGATTGCACTCATTACCGCTTCTGTCCCAGAATTTACCATACGCACCATTTCCAATGCAGGTACCATAGATACCATCAATTCAGCCATCTCTACTTCAAGTGCAGTTGCTGCTCCAAAGCTAATTCCTTCCTCTAACTGTGTTCGAATCGCCGCAAGGACCCGTTCATCATTGTGTCCTAATATCATTGGTCCCCAAGAACCAACATAATCTGTATATTTATTTCCGTCCTCGTCATAGATATACTGCCCTTTTGCACGTTTTATAAATACTGGTTGTCCACCTACCGGACCAAAAGCACGAACCGGACTATTGACACCTCCCGGCATAAGTTTTTCTGCACGCATAAATAAATTCTTGGATGTTTCTACTGTGTACTCCATTAGCCAATTCTCCCTTCTTTCATAAAACCAGCAAGTTCTTTTGCATAATAGGTGATCAGTAAATCTGCCCCTGCACGATACATAGAGACTGCTGTCTCACAAACAATAGATGATTCATCAATATACCCTGCTGCCGCTGCTGCCTTAATCATTGCATACTCTCCACTCACACTATAAGTTGCAATCGGTTTCTCAAAATGATTTCTCACTTCACGAACAACATCTAAAAACGACAATGCTGGTTTTACCATCAAAATATCAGCACCTTCCTTATCATCCAATGCAGCCTCCCTAAGAGCTTCCCGACGATTGTGATAATCCATCTGATATCCTTTTCGGTCCCCAAACCCTGGAGCTGAACCTGCCGCATCACGAAATGGTCCATAAAAGGCAGAGGCATATTTTACTGCATAAGACATAATTGGAATATTTGTAAATGCATTCTCATCTAACACCTTGCGAAGCGCACCAACTCTTCCATCCATCATATCCGATGGTGCCACCATATCTGATCCTGCCTGTGCATGAGAAAGTGCTGTCTTTGCAAGTACCTCTAACGTTTTATCATTATCCACTTCCTGTCCATGTAAAATGCCACAATGTCCATGCGAAGTATATTCACACATACAAACATCTGTAATCAGATATAAATTAGGATAATTTTCTTTGATAGTTCGAATTGCTTTTTGGATAATTCCTTCACAATCCCACGCACTGCTTCCACAAGCATCTTTATGAGCAGGAATCCCAAACAACAATAAACTTTGCACCCCTGCATCACTTATTTTATCCAGTTCCTCACTCAAACGGTCAATGCTATACCGATACTGTCCTGGCATAGAAACAATCTCTTCTTTTCTATTTTCCCCTTCCATCACAAACAACGGATAAATCAAAGTATCTGCTGACATTCTCGTTTCACGCATCATCCCTCTAATAACTGGATTTTTTCTTAATCTTCTTGGTCTTTCCACTAAGTTCATATTTCTTCCTTCTTTCTATGGTTTTTCTAGCAATTCTGATTTTGTATTATTATACACTTTGTATGCAAATACAGTGCTGACTATTTTATCAAGGGAGCATTTGCAATCCGCACTGCTACTTGCTCCTCTTCTCCTATAAACGTAGCACCAATTTTTATCTATTTTCATGGTGTCCATCTATTGTAAGCAAAGTGTCTATCATGCTGTCTACCGAAGCCTTCTCGGAAACTGTCACATGCATATGATATTTTTGCGCCTCTTTCGCCGTATGTTCGCCGATGCACACTGCATGGATCTCTCTATAATCTACTTTGGTAAAATTCTTAACAAACCCTTTCACTGTAGATGCACTGGTAAACGTAACATAATCTATCTCCCCATCCAAAAATGCCTGTTCTATTTTTTCTCTTACTACTCCACCATTGGTATCTATCGTACGATATACCGCTACATCTTCATACTCCAATTCTGAATCCTGCAATCGTTTTGTAAGTAACAAAGATCCTTTCTCTGCTCGAAACAAATATACTTTTGTATCTTTCGAAAGTTTTTGTACCAACAATTCTCCCAACGCATTCGCAGAAAATGTTTTTGGCATATAGTCTGCAAAAATTCCATACTGCTCTAATTTTCTTTTTGTAGCTGAACCTATCACAGCAAAGGAAAGTTTAGGATCAGCAAGAATACTTCTAATATCTTTTTTTTGCCTTCGTAACTGCAAAAAGAAATCTTCTACCCCTTGTGGACTGGTAAACGCAATGCATTTTTTTTCTTCACTTTCCTCTATTTTCTTAATCGCATTCCAAAAATCCTGTTCTAACTTTGGTTCCCCCAGTTCGTTAATCGGAATCGTCTGAAGCGTAGGAAATTCAATCACCTGCGCACCTAAATCCCGCACTTTCTTAGTGAAAGTAACCATTCGATTTTTAGGACGGGTAAGTAAAATCTGTTTGCCAAACAATGGCTTTTTCTCAAACCACGCAAATTTTTTTTCCAGTGAGCAAACCTGCCCCACTACGATAATAGCAGGACTTTTTATTCCTACCTTTTCTGCTTCCTTTTTTAAAGTTTCCACTGTTGCTACAACCCTTTTCTGGTGACAGGTTGTTCCACGTTCCAGAATGGCTGCTGGCATATCCTTACACATTCCATTTTCTATCAAAGAACTACAAATTTTATCCATTGCACTTACACCCATAAGAAATACCAATGTTGCCTGCATTTCCACTAATGCTTTAAAATCAATATCTAAAGACTCTCCCTTTTTCTTATGTCCTGTAATCACATGAAAAGAAGAAGTGAAATTTCTATGTGTCACTGGTATCCCATTGTAAGCAGGTACCGCAATGGAAGAAGTAATTCCCGGAACAATTTCAAACGGAATCTGCTCTTTCACTAACTGCTCTAACTCCTCTCCCCCTCTTCCAAACACAAAAGGATCTCCTCCTTTTAAGCGTACTACTTTTTTCCCTTCTTTTGCTTTTTCTAAAAGAAGTTGATTGATCTCTTGTTGTGGCAACGTATGATGAGCAGCACGTTTTCCTACATCTAGCAGCTCTGCCTTTTGAGGTAGAAGTGCCAGAAGTTCTAAACTGATCAACGCATCAAAAATAATAACCTCTGCCTCCTGTAAAACTTTGAAGCCTTTTTGTGAAAGCAATCCAACATCACCAGGTCCCGCCCCTACAAGCCATACTTTTCCATTCTGTTTTTTATTCGCATACATGTGCTGTGCCTTCCTTTCCACACATTTTTGACATTCAGTCATAAGTCATTTTTGCGTTACGATTTATACTCAAATGCACGCAATAACACCTTTGGAACAATACTACACAAGAAAATTGTACACAACTGTAAATAATAGCCTTTCCTACCGTATTTTCAATATCAAAAAATCCTACCTATCGACAGTGTTCTCCTCAACTTTCGTTTTTCCATCTTTCCTGCAAGTTTCGAGCAAGTTTTTCTCCCAATACTTTCGCTTCAGACACGGTTCCAGTAATCGTTCCCACCGAAAAATCTTTCGCTGGCTCATGATAGTAGAGACCTTTTAATGTTACTTTATCTTCATTGACTTTAGCAAACGCAGCAATAGGAGAACTGCACCCACCATTCAATGCAGAAACAAAACTTCGTTCCGCTGTTGCTGCATATTCTGACTCAGCAGAGCAAACACAGGTAAGATAGGAATAATCTTCATCCTTTCTTCCCTGAAATGCCAAAATTCCCTGTCCTGCTGCCGGTATCATTTCATCTGTTGAAAAGATTTTTGTAATATGCTTTTCCATAGAAATTCTTTTTAATCCTGCCACTGCCAAAATCGTAGCATCGTACCCTTCTTTTTCAAGTTTTTGCATTCTCGTTTGTACATTTCCGCGTATTCCTCGATAACTCGCTTTCGGATATAACCTTTTCAATTGTTCCATTCGTCTTCTGCTGGATGTTCCAATACACCCAGTTTGAAAACTTTCTTCTGCACCTTTTCTTACCAAAATCGCATCTCTTGGATCTTCTCTTTTTGAAAAGCCAAGCAGTGGTATTTCTTCTGGAATTTCCATCGGCAAATCCTTTAAACTATGAATGGTTATATCCACCCGACCATCTAGCAACGCCTGATCTAATTCTTTTACAAATAAGCCTTTTCCACCAATCTGATCCAGATTTCGATCCAGTATCTTATCTCCTGTAGTTTTCATAGTTACAAGTTCAAATGCAATCTCTGGATGTTTTTTTTCTATTTCCTTTAATACAAGCATCGTTTGTGCAACCGCAAGTTTACTTTCCCTGCTGCCTACTCGTATCACCTTTCTCATTCACCAATTCACTTCCTTCTTTTTAAAATTGTAACTATTCAGAGGGTGCAATTCGTAAAATGCCAGATATACAGAATGACTAAAAATATATTGTTTATGGCTGGACATTTTACTCATCACGCCGTTATCGGCTATACCTGAGTATGTGTAACTTGTACCTTATCCGCAAGCGCAACCGTACAAGTTACACATACTCAGGTTCACCCTCTGAACAGTTATTTAAAATTTTTGTTCTTCTACCGTAACTCTCATTGCCTTTAAACACTCTTCCCAATATTTATCTGGCAACATTTTTTTAATATCAAACAGTAACGATGATATTGTCTTTTGCGTTCCTTGTCGCATCAGTTTTTCTATCTCATCTTGCTGCTGTTCCTCTAAAGCTCTATTTAAAGGCTTTTTAATCCTTTTGTAAGCCACTTCCCCACTAATTTCTCCAATCGTCTGAATATCAGAAAGAAATTCTTGAATTTGTTGCTGTTTTGTTAATTTATCTTCAAATTCCTTTATAATATCCAATGCTTTCACCATTGCTGTATCATCCTGTTTTGCAACAGAATTACCACCCAATGTATCAATGTTATAAAGAAGCACATCTTTTTCCTCTGCAAATAAACTGGAAATATCTCTTGGAACCGCTAAATCGATCAAGATTCGTTGTTTTCCATCGCGGAAAAGATTGGCACATTCTTCATATTTTATTGTATGATGTGGACTGGTTGTAGCACTAATAATAATTTCACTCTCTTTCACCTGCTGCAACCTGTCTTTATAATCCACTACTTTACAACCCTTCGGTATCTCCACCTGTCTGGTCTTATAATTTCTTACCGTAACTGTAACGATTGCCTTTTCTGCAATCATAGCAGTTGCAGCCAATCTTCCTATCTCGCCATTTCCTATAACAAGACACTTACAACCTTCTAAGCTCTTTTTGTGTTCCTGTAATACCTTTTTCATTTCTTCAATCACAGACGCTTTTACCGCAGTCAAATGTACCTGTGACTTTATTTTTTTTGCCGCAGTAATTGCTCCCTGAAACACCTTTTCTAAATAGGCATCCGTAGTTTCTACTTCTCTTGCCTGCAAAAGTGCTGTCTTTACTTGTGTAATGATTTGATCTTCTCCAAATACTTTCGATTTCATACCACAAGCCAACTGAAACAAATGATGAATCGCATCCTGATTTTGACGTTCCACCACATACTTTTCATATTTTTCCGAATCAATCTTTTTCAAAGAACAGACAAGTGCAAATAAATCTTTCACTTCTTCTTTCGCACTAACATACACCTCTGTTCTATTGCAAGTAGATATTATAACAATTCCATCCAAGCCATACTTGTTTTTTAAAACCTGCATTCCTTCCAAGGAAGCACTCGGTTGGAACGCAAACAACGACCTGATATTTAAGTCTGCTTTTTCATAATCGATTCCAATCATCTGTAGCACTTTGTATTTCACTCCAATCTACGTTTTTCTTCAAACGTACCTTACTATACATTTCAAATTTATTTTTATCACATCTATTTTCTATACATACATTCTGCCTCTCGTATGTGTTCAAGAAACATATTTTGCACTCCTTGCAATTCTCCCAATGCCTTCTTATAAAAACGCACCTGATATTTATCCTGTTCCAATTGCGCCTTCCAAGAATTTTCTCCTTCAATCATATCTCTGTTCACATGCTTTCCTGCTACGATCATCATTGATGCAAGACAAACATGTTTTATCTTACTTTGCTTCAACTGTTTTCTTACATCATCAAAGGAAGGCTTCCCTTTCATTGTCCCAATGTAGATATTCCTATATCCCTTTTCTCTTAATACACGTTCAAAATTAGAATATACAAAATTGCTCTGATAACTGGAGCCATGCCCCATCAACACTAACGCTTCCCCCTGCTCTACAGGATACGCCTCTTTCAAAATATCTGCCAGTTTTTTATAATCTATCGTTCTTGATAATAAAGGACTTCCAAACCGTACTTCCCTAAATTGTTCCAAATACGGCATTATTTCTTGTTGCACCTTTTTATATTCAGTCCCATTAATAATATACGTTGGTTGTACGATTAATTGGTTCGTTCTTCCTTCCCCAATGATCTGTGACAACGCCTCTTTTATATCAGGTATGTGTGTTCCCTGCTTCTCCAGTTTTTTCTTTATGATGTACTCACTTGTAAAAGCCCTATATACCTTACTTTCAGGAAATTCTCCTTGAATCCTTTTTTCTATGGCACCAATCGTTCTCTCTCTCGTACCTTGGTAACTGGTACCAAAACTTACTACCAATATTGCTTTTTCTCTCACAAGAAATCCTCCAGCTAGTTCACTTTCTTAATACTCAATCATTCTTCTGGCTGAAACGCCCAAATCAAACGGATGTTTCACTTTCTGCATATTTGATACATAGTCTGCATATTCTAACATACGCTCTGAAGGGTCCCTTCCTGTCAAAACCACCTCAAGACCAACTGGTCGTTGTAGTAAAAATTGATATACATCCTCTTCTTTTATCATATCAGTACTAATTGCCCCAAACACTTCATCTAATATTAGCAAATCATACTCTTGTTTCTTTATCAATTGGGAAATCTCCTGCATTTTATTTTTATAAAATACTTTGGCTTCCTCTTTTTCTTCCTCTGTCATCATAAAGGTAAACTTTATATTTTCATATCCAGGGAGCAAATCAATATTACCCAATTGTGCCAAACCAGCTCTTTCTCCCGATGTATTTTCTTTTAAAAATTGAAACCACAACACCTTTCCGCCAGCTCCTGCACATCTTACTGCAAGACCAACAGCACAAGTTGTTTTTCCCTTTCCATCTCCACAATAAATATGAACCAGTCCCTTTTCCATATAAAATTTCCTTCCTTTTCTTTCCATCTATAAACATATACATTCCCACCAACTATACTACCACTACATTCCCAAGAAGTCCAAAAAATTAAAATAATTTTATAGCAAAAATAAGCACCAACAGAAAAGTTTATTCTTTCCGTTGATACTTATCTTTTTGTTCGCTTCCGTAACCTACAAAATTTCTTGCCCTATACACACAACTACGGAATATTTCTCGACTAAATATGGTTCGTAAATACTTCTGATATTTCTGTTTCCCTCACGCATCTCCTTGCATCTACCAGCAATAAGATCAAACGTTCTGCTTGTAGTTATAACTATTCAATAGTCAAGGATATTCGCAATCCGCTTCGCTACTTGCTCATATAAAAGCGACACTGCGTGCCTTACGAGGTATGGTGCTTGAACCCCACACCTCGTGCAAGAAAACCCACCGCCTAAAGGCAGTGGGTTTTCTTGTCCTTTTATAAATTAATGTGTTCTTTTCATTGCCAGCACATACGCAACTCCTACCGGTGCTTGCATCCTATGCATCGGATTGCCTTTATTATACTTTGAAAAATATTGTTTTGTTATTTTCCTATCATTCCTATGTTCCAATAACTCAAAGCCGCACTTCTGTAAAAATGATTTTATTTCTGCATACGAATACAGTGCCTTCATCTGTTCTCCTGCACCAAAAGCCAATATTCGATTTGTTTTTGTCTCATTACTTTCATTCGTCGAAGGATAATCAAAACATATTACTGATCCTTCTGTCATAATATCACTAATATTTGTAAGAAGTTTTCGAAATTCATCCTTTTTAAAATAATAACTGATGCCTAACAAACTTCCAAACGATTGTTGTTCTTTCCTATATCCGTTTCCCATCAATTCGTTTTTCCACGTAGTTTCCGCAAGATTACAAGGAACATATTTTGCTCGTGATTTCATCTTTGCTTTTTCTATTCGTTCTACTTTGTCTGCAATTAATTCTGGCAAATCAAGCTCATATACAGAAAGCAAATTATCTGTATTTCTTATAGAAAATGTATCATACCCAGATGCAAATATTAAATATTGCTTACAGCCACGTTTCTTTTCATTCGCAAGTTTGTTTTCAGAGTATGCACTTCTTGCAAGCACAGATGGTGATAATTGTTTATCTACGATCAATCTTAATCCTGCTTCCATTGTCCCTTCAAAGTTTGGAAAGAAAAAATCCAACCCATCTGACATATTTTGTGCTATCTCATCATAATCATTTCCAAGCAGCTCCCCAGCCACACTATCTTCAAAAATATATGTCTGATTGTTTTTATAATGGTATGCTCTGGCAAAGCAACATACCTTTGCTGTCATATAATCCATATCTACCTCCACTTAATCAAATAGCATTTTAGCTATCTTCTCCAATTCTCTTCTTTTCTCTACATCATCATATCCACTCTCCTTATCATCGATTCCATTCATCGGAGTGATAGAAAACAACCCACTTCTGTTACAGTAAAAAAATATCTTTTTTACCCCATCCATCTTAAGCCATGCCTATGCTTCTCCCTCCGGATACAATTTTACCATCTGTATCTTGTCAGAAGAAGTTGCAGCAATGAAAGAGATATAATGTTCTTTCGTCATTTCATGTTCTATTCGCACATAATATTCATCCTCGACACGTTCCACAAATATCTTATGATTTTCATCTGTTTCTTCCTCTTCTTCTGGCCTCAATAAAACACCATGACAGTAAGCAACCACTTCTCCCATACTATGAAGCACATTTCCACATACCGGACATATATAAAAATTTGATTTCATCATATTTGCAGATACATTTGAGTTAAATACAATATCTCCAGAAATTAACTCAGTGACAGATACCGAAAAGGTTTTTGCAATCGGTTCTAACAACGTAATATCTGGATATCCCTTTCCTGTTTCCCATTTAGAAATCGTTTTATCGCTTACTCTTAGTCTTTCCGCTAACTGAAGTTGTGTAATATTGTTCTTTTCACGCAGTTTTCTAATCACTGCTCCTGTTATATATTGATTCATTTCTTTATTTCCTCCATAATCACATTCTAAATCATAGTTTTTATTTTCGCTACCTACGGAAAGTAGAGTTATCATTTCATCCTTTCTGGTGCTATATTTTCCCTGTCAATCTTATTCTTCGCTCTTGCATACTCCAGTGTATCAATTATAAAACTCAAACAGTTTGTTTTAATCCATTCTTTAGCAATACTTCAATTTTCAAAAGTTTCAACAGTTATTTGATTTCGTATCAGAAAATCCCTATTTACTAAATTTATACCCACACATTATGCCATAAAAAAATGAGAATGGACTTAACCATTCTCATTTCTATACACTGGAATTTAGCACTCCGTCAAACTGAAAGTGTATCCATATACTATTCTCCCAAATTATGAGAATATAAATCGATTATTGGAACTTTATTGTCGCTCAAATAATTACCTATCATTTTTTCAATCATCACTCGTTCATCTCTTCCTTTGATATTAGGAAATGGTACAATAATTATTCTATTTTTATCCCACTTCTTATTAACTGATTTTATTAATTTTCCAGAATTAGTATTATAATTAAAATCAATATCATTAGATGAAGCTACAACACCTAAATATCCATCTATAGTAAATTTCATCCACACGATATCATTTAGAAACGAATTAATCAGATTTATTATTTCAAAGACACTCACCTTTTCTTTTGTTGCTTCAAATGCCGCTTTGTCTTTACGATAATTAGTCCTATCATAATCTACACTACATCTATAATCAGGATTGTTTTTATCATACTTGTGTCCTGCTATAATTAAGTTGTAACACCAAGTGATAGTTTGATATAATTCAAA